>Ga0255347_1000161_pt1 | contig 128185 bp, 111 predicted proteins | sample wastewater_treat_2_FD_192479 | JGI IMG/M metagenome (GOLD analysis project Ga0255347, IMG submission 192479) | Wastewater microbial communities from Lulu Island WWTP, Vancouver, Canada - plant24 | ecosystem: Engineered > WWTP > Wastewater > Unclassified | place: Canada: Vancouver, British... | reverse complement strand
CTTGCTTGTACTTTTTGTCTTCCAATTTTATCAAGGAACGGACGTCTCTTTGAAGAAACGGGTTGCAAAGATAAGAACATTTTTAAAATTAGCAAAATAAATTGCAAAAAAACAGATAATTTTTACATACCTTTGCTAGCGTATAAATATGTGCTGATATGAAAAAAATCATACCTATTATATTATCATTGCTAGCGTTGCTGGCAGGATCAGGATCATCATGCAGCGTAATGGATCTTCCTGATCTGAAGGTCAAGGATATGGTACTCACCATAGAGAGCATCAAAGGTTCCACTAAACGCACATTGCTAAGCACCGCATACAAGTGGACAATTACTGTGGATAGCGATGATGGCGAACATTTCGATTGGCTGAAAATCTCTCACATGGCAGGAGAGCCGGGAGATATCCCTCTCGCATTTACTGCACTGAACACTAATAATACCAATGCCATAAGAAAAGCATATGTAACTATCTCAAATAAGAAAGGTTCGGCAACAATCGAGGTCTCTCAGTTGATAGATTGCATCAATTTCACAGACACCAGACTTAAGACAACGCTGCTTGAGCGCTATGACACCAACAACGATGGAGAAATCTCAGATTACGAAATGAGGACTCTATCCATACTTGATTGTTCGAAAGGTAAAGCGAAGTCGCTCAGGGATCTTTACGGGTACCCCTTCATAACCATCAACTGCTCTGAAAATCTGATAGATAGTCTGGATATCAGTAACTTTCCTTATCTGGTATCCATCGATTGCCGGCGCAATTTGATGAAGTATTTCGCCGCCGCCGGATCACACACTATTGTAAATATTAACTGCTCACACAACACCATCAGTCACCTTGATGTAAGCAACTGCTCATCGCTCAGGAACCTGGAATTTTCATACAACGTGCTGGATACCATTAATATAAGCAATACAAATCTCACCAGCTTCGACTGTACCATGGTTGGCCTCGGCACTGTAAAAACTCTCAACGCTAGCAATTGCACCAACCTCGAAGAACTCAACTGCAGGTTTAATTCCATAACGGAACTCAATCTTGCGGGATGCGTCTCCCTAAAAAGCCTGATCTGCAGCTACAATAAACTCGCTTCACTTAATGTCACACAAAGTGGCGCTATTGAGTATCTGGACTGCAGCAATAACCTTCTCACAGATATTAATACAACCCAGTCACTATTTCTTGAAAAGTTGGATGTCAGCAGTAACAATTTAAGAAACCTGGACCTGCGCAAGAATAAAAAACTCACCCACGTCTGGGCTATGAACAATCCTTTGGAAGCCATTGAGATCTCTGCCTACCCTTCGGAGACATTTATCTACTCCGAAGAGACCACAAATAAGGTAGAAGTCAACCGCGAACCTGTAGTAGGTGGATATATCCTCTACTATTACTATCTGCCGGCAATATTCCTAAACGGAGTCTTGGCCAACACCATTCACCGAACTGTTGTTTTGCAGTAGCTATTCCTTTTTCCCGGAAACCGGCTTTATTACACAGGCGGGCTACAGCCCGTCAACCTCAGAAGAGTTTGGGATAATTGTCATCCACCTGTTGGAGAAGGTGAGAAATTATTATATCCCTAAATAGAGTCGATTTAGAAGAGATTTTATATTTATTGCAATACTGCTCTATAAGAGAGATCTCCCTTTCATTGAAAAGAATCGTTTTTCTATGTCTTCGGATGAGCTCGTCGCGCTCTTGAGCGATAATATCCGGAGATAATTTCTGCTTTTTGGATCTCTTTTTCACTTCGTCTCTAAAAATATAGCACCAAAGGTAACAATTTTTAAAGAATTATATCCCTTGTTAAAAAAGATTGGTATCTTTGCTCCACTTTATGAACAGGGATTTTTTCATATTTTCTTTTGATGGAGCGACTTTCAGAGTCCGAAGATAGACCTGTACGGCCTGATACGTGGGCTTTACGGGTTTCCATTAATTCCGGAGGGATGTCCCTCCCAAAATACTCTCTGTTTTTTTTCAGTTTTATCATTTGTAATGGATATAAATGTAGTTGTGGCCGATGAGAGCCATATCCAATACGCTGAACGTATATGTGAACTTGTATATGTTTCAGCACAGGAAAGGGGTACCGGCATAGCCAAAAGAACGCCGGAATATATTTCTGCCAAAATGCTTTCAGGCAAAGCCGTCATTGCAATAGCGGAGGATGGTGAACTTGCCGGCTTTTCCTATATAGAGACCTGGGGACACCAGAAGTTTGTAGCAAATTCCGGTCTGATAGTAGCACACAAATTTCGACAGACCGGCCTTGCCAGACGCATAAAACAGAAGATCTTCGACCTTTCCAGAACTCTTTACCCAAATGCTAAGATATTTAGCATCACCACCGGTCTGGCGGTAATGAAGATTAATTACGATTTGGGATTTCACCCTGTAACCTTTTCCGAACTTACGGACGATGAGGAGTTTTGGAAGGGTTGCAGCGGATGCCGCAATTTTGATATTCTTCAGAGAAATGATTACAAAATGTGCCTTTGTACAGGTCTGCTCTATGATCCCGCACAACATTCGGGCGATCCCAAAAAACAAACGGAAAACAATTAAAAGATATGAATAAAAAAGTCGTACTTGCATTTAGCGGAGGTCTGGATACCTCTTTTTGCATTCCTTACCTCAAAAATGAAAAGAATTTTGAAGTTCATACGGTAACTGTCAATACCGGCGGTTTTTCCGAAGAGGAAGCAAAAAACATCGAAAAGAGAGCACTTGAACTTGGAGCTGCTTCTCACACCACTGTGGATGCCACGGAAACATACTACCGTAAAGGCATCAGATATCTTATTTTCGGAAATATACTTAAAAACAACACTTATCCCCTTTCCGTAAGTTCAGAGCGCATATTCCAGGCACTGGAGGTACTAAAACAGGTCAAAAAGATTGGTGCCGATGCGGTAGCGCACGGCAGCACGGGAGCAGGCAACGACCAGGTACGATTTGATATAGTATTCGAGATCCTGTCGCCCGAAGTGGAGATTATTGCCCCCATAAGGGAATTGGGCTTAAGTCGGAAAGAAGAGATTGATTACCTGCAGAAGCACGGATTCAATTTCTCATGGGAGAAATCCAGGTACTCCATCAACCAAGGCCTCTGGGGTACCAGCATTGGAGGAGTGGAGACTCTCTCTTCCCACGGCTACCTCCCCGAGGAGGCATACCCCGTTCAGGTGACCCGCGATGGGAGCGAAATTGTGACCATAACCTTTGATAAAGGAGAGCCGGTGGCGCTCAATTCGGAGAAAATGACTCCCGTGGAGCTGATCCGTAAACTCAGGGAAATTGCAGCTCCCTACGGTATCGGTCGTGACACTCATGTCGGGGATACAATTATAGGCATCAAGGGCAGAGTGGCATTTGAGGCGGCGGCCCCACTGATTATAATAAAGGCGCACCACCTACTCGAGAAGCATGTGCTGACTAAGTCACAACTCTACTGGAAAGAGCAGCTGTCGGGATTCTACGGCCAGATGATGCATGAGGCGCAGTACCTTGACCAGGTGATGCGCAATATTGAAGTCTATCTTGAGGACTCACAGCGCGCTGTTACGGGTGAAGTGCAGGTTCGTCTGCAACCCTACAATTATCAGGTTCTGGGCTGCAAGAGCGATTTCGACCTTATGAACTCCAAATTCGGTGATTACGGAGAGGCCAATAAGTCATTCACCGGCAGGGATGTAATAGGATTTACCAAGGTATTGGCCAATCCGCTCAAGATCTATTATTCAATACACGATGAGGAAAATATCCTCTAAGAAAAATGATACAATGGGAAAAATCAAAGCTACGATAGCGGGAGGCACGGGATATACCGCCGGTGAACTGATCAGGATTTTGATCAACCATCCCGAGGTTGAAATCACCAATGTTATGAGTACCACTCAGGTTGGTGATATGGTTTCCAGTGTCCACAGAGATCTTTTTGGAGAGTGTGACCTAAAATTCACCGATCAGGTGGGGGATCCGGAGGTGCTCTTCCTATGTCTGGGACACGGCATTTCACGTGAGTTTCTCTCCACCCACTCCATCTCCGGGAGTTGCCGTATCATAGATTTAGGCAATGATTTCAGAATTGACGGCGATTATATGGGAAGGGATTTTGTCTATGGACTCTGCGAAATGAATAGGGATTTGATCAAAGGTAGTTATTCCGTAGCCAATCCCGGCTGCTTTGCAACAGCCATCGAGTTAGGAATAATACCGCTCCTTGAGAAAAAGATGGTGTACGACGAAATCCACGTTCACGCCATTACCGGTTCTACCGGCGCAGGCAAAACACCTGTCGAGACCACCCATTTCAGCTACAGGGACAACAACATTTCTGTTTACAAATCCTTCAGACATCAACATCTGGCAGAAATCTCCAGAGTTATCCGCACACTTACGGGTAAAGATATCCGTGTCAATTTTGTGCCGATGAGAGGCAATTTTACCCGAGGCATATTTGCCAGCATCTATACAAGGTGTGCGCTGCCAGCAGAAAAGATATCCGCAATTTACAAAGCATATTACAAGAGTTCGCCTTTTGTCTTTGTTTCGGATACCCCCATCAGTCTCAAAGAGGTGGTTAATACCAACAAAGGGCTTATCCACATTGCTTCCTACGATGGTTATCTGCACATCACTTCTATAATTGACAATCTGGTAAAAGGTGCATCCGGACAAGCCGTACAGAATATGAACCTCATGTTCGGATATGATGAAAGCAGCGGTCTGAGGCTCAAATCCACCACTTTCTAAACCCCTGTACTATGAAGCTCTTCGATGTTTACCCTCTCTGGCCCATTGAGCCTGTCAAGGCATACGGGTGCAGAATTATTGACAAGGAAGCTAAAGAATATATCGATCTCTACGGAGGTCATGCCGTTATTTCCATAGGTCACTGCCATCCCACTTATGTTGAAATGATCAGCGGGCAGCTTCATAAAATAGGTTTCTATTCCAATGCCGTGCAAAATTCCCTTCAACAACAACTGGCACAAGAGCTTGGTAAACTATCTGACTACGGGGAGTTTTCACTTTTCCTCTGCAATTCCGGTGCGGAAGCCAATGAAAATGCCATAAAACTGGCCTCTTTCCATACCGGAAAAGCGAGAGTACTGGCACTACGGAAGGCATTCCACGGCCGTACTTCCGGTGCCGTGGCTGCCACCGACAATCTCGCAATACAGGCTCCTTTCAACCGCACAGGCAATGTCACCTTCATACCTATGGGCGATCTTGCTGCTGCCGGTGCCGAGATGGCAAAGGGGGAATACGCAGCTATCCTAATTGAAGGCATCCAAGGAGTAGCGGGTATATTTGAACCCAAAGCAGACTACCTCAAAGGCATCAGGGAACTTTGCGACAAGTACGAAGTAGTGCTCATTTTTGACGAAGTGCAGTCGGGATATGGAAGAAGCGGCCGTTTTTTTGCCCACCAACATAGCGGAGTGAGAGGTGACATCATCACCGTAGCCAAAGGGATGGGAAACGGCTTCCCTATTGGCGGAGTGCTTATCTCCCCACTCTTCCAGGCTCTACACGGTATGCTCGGAACCACTTTCGGGGGCAACCACCTCGCCTGTACGGCAGCTTTGGCGGTATTAAAAGTAATCAGAGAGGAATCTTTGATGGAAAATGCTGCCGCAATGGGTGACTATATAACTAGTTGTCTGAAGGGAAACAGAGCCATCAAGGAAATTCGGGGTAAAGGTCTGATGATCGGTATTGAATTGAAAGAGGGGTACGAGACTCTACGCAATCGATTACTATTTGAAAAACAAATTTTCACCGGAGGTGCGGGCAAAAACATCATCCGTCTGCTTCCTCCTCTGAATGTTGATAAACAAACAATAGATATCTTTGTAGAAGCTTTTAATCAACTAACTGATGATAACAACAAACAATAATAACCTCATGAAACATTTTACCTCAATACATGACATCGCATCCATTGACGATGCGCTCGCCAAGGCCAAATATGTCAAGGCTAATCCCCTCGCAGACATTGAACTGGGACGAAACAAGACCCTGCTTATGATATTTTTCGACTCCAGTCTCCGCACAAGACTCAGCACTCAGAGGGCAGCCCTCAACCTTGGAATGAATGTGATAGTCCTCGACATCAACCAGGGTGCATGGAAAATGGAAACCGAGAGAGGGGTAGTAATGGATGGAGACAAACCCGAACACATACTCGAGGCTATCCCTGTGATGGGGTCTTATTGCGACATGATCGGAGTCAGATCTTTTGCCAGATTTGAGAGTAAAGAAGATGACTATAAAGAAAAAATACTCAACCAGTTTGTCAAATATTCAGGAAAACCGGTTTTCAGCATGGAGGCTGCCACAAGACACCCCCTTCAAACATTTGCTGACCTCATAACCATTGAGGAATATAAGAGAACCGAAAGGCCCAAGGTGGTGCTAACCTGGGCTCCACACCCCAAAGCCCTGCCTCAGGCTGTGAGTAACTCATTTGCCGAGTGGATCAATGCCAAAGGGTATGAACTTGTAATTACACACCCCAAAGGTTACGAACTCGCTGATGAGTTTATCGGAAAAGCCACGGTGGAATATGATCAGGATAAGGCATTTGAGGGTGCCGACTTCATCTATGCCAAAAACTGGTCTGCATACAGGGATCCCAACTACGGCAAAGTATTGCATATGGATCACTCCTGGTGCGTGGACAGCAGGAAAATGGCCCTTACCAATGATGCCTATTTCATGCATTGTCTGCCTGTAAGACGCAACATGATAGTGACTGATGATGTCATAGAGTCTCCTAACTCCATAGTTATCCCACAAGCGGCCAACAGAGTAGTCTCTGCGCAGGTAATAATAAAAGAACTTCTTCTCGGAATCCAATGAAAACTCTACAGGTCATAAAGATAGGAGGCAACGTGGTCGATGACCCCGCTGCACTCAAACGTTTCCTTTATGATTTCAGTAAGATAAAAGGAGCTAAAATACTCATACACGGTGGAGGAGTGATGGCTACAGAGATGGCTGAAAGACTCGGCATCGAGACCCGAATGTATAAAGGGCGGCGTATCACGGATTATGAGACACTCAAGACCGTTGCGATGGTCTATGCTGGATGGATCAACAAATCGATAGTTGCAGCTTTGCAAAGCAGGGGTTGCAATGCCATCGGCCTTTCCGGTGCAGATTGCAATATAGTACCCGCTACAAGACGCTCACCTGAGCCTATAGACTTCGGATATGTGGGAGACGTCGATCCCTCTAATATTGGCAGCGAAGAGCTTTCGACTCTGCTTGAGAGAGGTCTTTGCCCTGTTTTCTGTGCCATCACGCACGACGGAAAGGGTTCGCTCCTCAACACTAACGCCGACACTATGGCATCAACGCTTGCAATAGCGATGACCGGCAGATATGATGTCCGTCTGATATTCTGTCTTGAAAAGGATGGAGTACTCCTGGACCGGCATGATGAGTCCTCAGTTGTCCCAAGGATAACGGAGGAATATTTCGCGAAGCTACTTGAAGAGGGTATAATTGAAGGAGGAATGATTCCAAAACTGGAGAATGCATTTGCCGCCATAGGCAATGGAGTATCCGAAGTTGTGATCAAACATGCTCGCAACCTGAATAATGAGAGGGGTACAACCCTTATAAAATAGAAAATCATGGAGAGTATCGGCAGATATTGCGAAGAGGCAATCTTATTCCTCGAAAAAATGATTACCATTCCTTCGCTCTCATTCGAAGAGGCGAACAGGGCGGAATTTATAGTAGAATATCTCAGGAAGAGGTCTCTCGAACCTCAACTTGTCGGCAATAATATTATTGTACGCCTTCCTCATTCTTCCAACGACCGCCCCGTGCTAATGCTCAACAGTCATATAGACACGATCAAGCCCTCCGAACTCTACACCTTCGACCCATTCAATCCCCCTTTGGACAAGGAGCGGATACTCGGGGTTGGAAGCAATGATGCCGGTGGAAGTCTCTCCGCTCTCCTCCATACATTTATCTATTTTGCGAAGCATAAGGAACACCTGGAATCCCTCAAAGTAGAGCCGCTGCTGCTGCTTTCAGCTGAAGAGGAGCGCTCAGGCCCTTACGGTATGCAAAGAATAAGCGCAGAAATGCCGGATCTTGCAGATATGGCGATTGTTGGAGAACCTACAGGCATGCGCGCAGCTATCGCTGAGAGGGGGTTGCTGGTGATAGATGCTTCTGCAAAGGGAGTCAGCGGCCACGCCGCCCGCAATGATGGCGATAATGCAATCCTTATCGCCCTTGATGACATCTCAATTCTCAGAGATTTCCGATTTGATAAAATATCTCCGACAATGGGAGCTACCCATATCAATGTAACACAGATTAATGGCGGTACTGCACACAATGTTATACCGGATGAGTGTACTTTTGTGGTGGACATCAGACCGACTGACGCATACAGCAATCCGGAGATAATGGAAATCCTACAAAATAACCTACGCAGTACTCTAAAAGCACGCAACCTCACCAACCGATCATCTGCAACACCCCTAGGGCATCCCCTGCTTGAGGCTGCTGAGAGATGCTCAATAGAGCAATATGTCTCCCCCACCACTTCCGATTGGATGAGACTCAATATCCCTGCTATAAAAATGGGGCCCGGGGAGTCTTCACGTTCACACAAGGCGGACGAATATATACTCAAGGAGGAGATATGCCAAGCTATTCACACTTACATTAAATTCATAACCAATCTGAAATGAGCACTCTTTGGAACAAAGGCACATCTGCCACGGAAATTGTTGAAGAATTTACAGTAGGCAATGATAAAATACTCGATCTGCACCTCGCAAAATATGACATAATCGGCTCCAAAGCCCACATTGCGATGCTGGCCACCATTGGGCTTCTCGAAAAAGGAGAAGAGATCATACTCACTCAGGAGTTGGACAGGATCCTTGCCGAGATAGAAAGGGGTGAATTTTCAATAGAAGATGGAGTGGAAGATATCCATTCGCAGGTGGAGCTGCTTCTTACCCGCAGAGTAGGCGACCTCGGCAAAAAAATACACTCGGGACGCTCCCGTAATGATCAGGTGCTGGTGGACCTCAAACTCTACTTAAAGGATGAGGCTAAAGCGGTTAGAGATGAAGTTCACAGCCTTTTTGACACGCTGCTCAAACTAAGTACAAGGTTCGCTGACGTTCTTCTCCCGGGTTATACACACGGACAGATTGCAATGCCCTCATCACTCGGCATGTGGCTTGGAGCTTATGCGGAAACATTGGTGGATGATATGACGCTGTTGGCGGCTGCATATAGGGTAATTGATCAAAATCCTCTCGGCTCCGCTGCCGGGTATGGCTCCTCATTTCCGCTGGACAGGGAACAGACCACCCATCTGCTTGGATTTAAGACCCTTCACTTCAACTCCATTGCAGCGCAGATGAGTCGTGGCAAATGCGAAAAGGCATTTAGTAATGCCCTGGCTGCCATAGCCTCCACCCTCAACAAACTCGCTTCGGACTGTTGTCAATATATGAGCGGCAATTATGGTTTCATTTCATTTCCCGATGAACTTACCACAGGCTCGAGCATAATGCCTCATAAGAAAAATCCCGACGTTTGGGAACTTATCAGAGCTAAAAGTAATCGCCTGCAGAGCGTTCCAAATGAGATCTCTCTCCTCGCTACAAATATGCCTCATGGCTACCACAGAGATTTCCAGTTGTTGAAAGATATTCTCTTCCCCGCTATTGAAACCACCCATAGCATAATAAGAATGTCGCAATATATGCTGGAAAATATGCAGGTGAATAAAAATATTCTGGATGACCCCAAATATGACTACCTATTTACGGTAGAAGAGGTAAATAAACGCGTACTATCCGGAGTTCCCTTCAGGGATGCCTATAAAAGTGTAGGACTTGAAGTAAACAACCACACTTTTGCTACAGAGATCTCAAAAGGATATGATAGCGTTAAAAAACTCAACCATACCCATATAGGAAGCATAGGCAATCTCTCAAATGAGAAAATTGCCGCTAAAATGGATGATATAATGAGGGAATTTTAGTCCAGAGGATCGCCCTTGCGGTCCAACCATCGGGTCTGGATGATGGAATAGTCGGTATCACCTACCACTTTTATAGTACAACCGTACTTTCTCGACCATTTATAACGAATGCTCAACAATCCTTTTGTAAGATATGCTGCAAGGATTGGACTTGTACGGAGTATAAAATCTTTAATCTTTTTCTCCTTTACATAAAAAGCCAGCTCTCTCTCGAGAGTTTCATCTATAAGGAGTGTGGGGCCGATCTTACCCGTACCGGTACAGGTGGGACATACCTCCGAAGTATTGATTTCTTTTGTAGGACGAACCCTTTGACGGGTGATCTGCATCAGGCCGAATCTGGTCAGAGGAAGGATGGTATGTTTTGCCCTGTCCGAGGCCATAACCTCACACATGTGTTTATAGAGCAGATTTTTGTGCTCATTGGTGTCCATATCGATAAAATCGATGACCACGATGCCTCCCATATCCCTCAGGCGAATCTGGCGTGCGATCTCATCAGCAGCATTGATGTTGACGTCAAAGGAATTGTTCTCCTGTTCCTTGTTTTTGGTGCGGATGCCGCTATTAACGTCAATTACATGCAGCGCTTCGGTATGTTCTATGATAAGGTAGGCCCCCTGACGCAATGAGACTATCTTGCCGAATGCCGCTTTGATCTGCCTTGTAACCTCAAAGTAGTCAAAGATAGGCTCCGAGCCCTTATAGAGTTTGACTATCTTTTCTTGCTCCGGAGCGATGAGTGATACGTATTCACAAACCTCTTCATAGATGGTCTCATCATTGACATAGATATTGGAGAAGGAGTCGTTTAGCAAGTCACGCAATATGGTGGTAGTCCTGCTATTCTCCGTAAACAGTAATTGAGTAGACTTTGATTTGGCAATTTTCTGCCATGAGTCCTCCCATTTCTTTATTAGTGACCTGAGTTCCGCATCCAGTACGGCTGCTTTCTTGCCCTCTGCGGCAGTCCTGATGATTACTCCGTAATTCCTGGGAAGAATACTATAAACGAGGCGCTCAAGACGGCGTTTTTCCTCTTTGGATGTAATTTTCTGCGATACGCTGACCTTGTCGGCAAATGGCAGAAGTACCATATTGCGTCCTGCGATGGATATTTCCGCAGTGAGTCTCGAACCCTTAGTGGAAATGGGCTCCTTGACTATCTGAACTACTATGGGCTGCCCGGGAGAGAGAAACCTCTCAATTTTACCCTCTTTTTCAAGAATCTCATCAATCCGTACTCCAGAGTAGAATGATTTGAAATTCTTATTGGTATTGATCTGGCGTGTAAAAAAGTCGAATGCCTTGAAATTGAATCCGAGGTCGAGATAGTGGAGGAATGCATCTTTCTCATCCCCTATATCCACAAAGGCCGCATTGAGTGCAGGTAGGAGCTTCTTGACTTTGCCGAGATATACATCACCGACATTGTAACTTTTGCCCCCATGCGCCTCCTTGTTGAGTTCCATCAGACGGTGATTCTCCATCAACGCAATGGTAATCTCAGTCTGCTTGACATCAATTATCAGATCTCTCTCCATCGAAAAACAGTTCCTTTATAAAAGACAATAATCTGAAGCGGGCCGCAGATTGCTCGCGAAACCACTTCAGATTATACACTGTAAGGCCAAAATCAGCAGCAAATTATTTCTTCTTGTGTCTGTTCTTGCGCAAACGTTTTTTACGTTTGTGCGTGGCCATTTTATGTCTCTTTCTTTTCTTACCGCTTGGCATATTTTTATTATTTTATTAAATTATTGTGCGTTTTTAACCTTGTCGACAAAAACTTTCGCGGGCTTGAATGAAGGGATTTTGTGGGCCGGGATAACAATGGTAGTGTTTTTTGAAATGTTGCGGGCAGTCTTTTCTGCACGTTCCTTCACGATGAAACTGCCGAAACCGCGGAGATACACATTGTCTCCTTTTTCAAGTGAATTTTTAACGCTATCCATGAAGCACTCTATCACTTTCTGTACTGCGATCTTTTCCAAACCGGTAGCCTTTGCAACCTCGTTTACAATGTCTGCTTTTGTCATAACAATTTAGTATTTAATGGTTCATATTTCTTATTGGGGATGCAAAATTAAAGTTAATTTTTTAATATTCAAAAAGTAATGCATTTTTTTTCCCTTTTTAAGTTTGGCATAATGATTGACCATAATAAGGGTAACACCTGAAAAGGTGTGAAAACGGTTTATTTATGTTTTATTACTGACATTTTGACACATGAAAGATATATTTGACAACATTTTCTCAGCAAACTCACCAGATGTAAACATTATACCTGTGATGAACATCGACAACATACAGAATCTCAAAGAGAGTGAAATGCCTCCTGTGTTACCGATTCTGACACTCAGGAATGCCATTCTATTTCCCGAAACTGTAATACCGGTAACCATAGGCAGGGAAAAATCCATCCGTCTGATTAACGAATCATACAAATCCAATCGCTTGATTGGGGTGGTGACTCAAATTGATGCAAAAGTGGAGGATCCCCAACCGTCAGATCTCTTCGAAGTGGGCACTCTGGGCAAAATTATCAAAATTATCGAGATGCCCGATAAAACTATAACCGCTATAGTGCAGGGGTTACGCAGATTTAAGATTGATCAGATAAACATCACTGCACCCTATCTAATGGCGCAAGTGACCTATCTCGAAGATCTAGTTCCTGACAAGGACGATAAAGATATGGATGCCATAACCGACAGTATCAAGGATGCTGCACTCCATATCATAAGGCTCTCCCCCAACCTCCCTTCGGAGGCAGGATTTGCCATTAAAAATCTGGAGGGATATGAGTTCCTGATCAATTTTATAGCCTCGAGCATAGAGATTGACAACATTGTCGACAAAGTGGAATTGCTTCGACTCTCATCGCTTAAGGACAGGGCGCTAAAACTGCTCGAATTGCTTAACCGCCAGATTGAGATTCTAAAAATCAAGGACGACATACAAAGGAAAGTAAAAAGCGAGATTGACCAGCAGCAGAGAGAGTACTATCTGAGCAACCAGCTCAAGACCATTCAGGAAGAGCTGGGAATCGGCTCCGAGCAGCATGACTTTTCCCAGTTGAGGGAGAAGGCCGCAAATAAAAAATGGCCCCAATATGCTGCCGATGCCTTTGAGAAAGAGCTTAAGAAACTCGAAAACACCAACCCTAGTTCACCCGACTTCAACATACAGTTTTCTTATGTGGAATTCCTTACAGACCTTCCTTGGGATGAGGTTACAGAGGACAATCTGGATATGAAAAATGCCCAGAAAATCCTTGACGAGGACCATTACGGCCTTGAAAAGGTCAAGGAAAGAATTATAGAATACCTTGCCGTTCTCAAGCTTAAGGATGATATGAAATCCCCTATAATATGCCTTCATGGCCCTCCGGGAGTGGGTAAAACCTCTCTTGGTAAATCTGTGGCGCGTACACTCGGCAGAAAATATGGAAGAATCTCCCTCGGAGGACTCCATGATGAGTCCGAGATCAGAGGACATAGGAGAACCTATATCGGAGCTATGCCCGGCCGTATAATACAGACCATTAAGAGGGCCGGTAGTTCCAATCCGGTAATTGTGCTGGATGAAATAGATAAGGTAGGAGATAATTTCAGGGGCGACCCCGCATCGGCATTGCTTGAAGTGCTCGATCCGGAACAGAATACTGCATTTCACGACAACTATCTCGACATAGATTACGATCTGTCGAGAGTGCTTTTTATAACTACCGCAAATAACGTAGGAGCCATACATCCCGCACTCCGTGACAGGATGGAACTCATCAATGTCTCCGGCTATCTTGCCCAAGAGAAAGTTTCCATCGCAGAAGGCTATCTCATCCCCAAGCAAATTGAGGCCCACGGCCTGAAAAAGGAGGATATGCAGCTTTCAAGAGAGGCTATAGATACAATCATAGATTACTACACCCGAGAGTCCGGCGTAAGAGGCCTTGACAAACAGATAGCCAAGGTGGCACGTATCACGGCCAAGAAGATAGCCCTAGAAGAGGAGCTTAAGCCTCTGCTCGGCAGCGACGATATTAAGGAGTATCTCGGATTGCCCACCAACCAACCCAACATTCAGGAGGGCAATGAAGCCCCCGGAGTAGTCACAGGCCTTGCCTGGACTGAGATGGGTGGTGACATTCTATTTGTAGAGTGCAGCTTGAGTGAAGGGAAGGGAGTACTCTCAACCACCGGTAATCTCGGAGATGTGATGAAGGAATCTGCAACGATCGCACTCCAATACCTTAAGGCTCACCCTGAGCTTTCCGGAGTGGATGGAAAGAGTTTCTACAAAAAAGATTTCCATATACACGTACCGGAAGGTGCCATTCCGAAAGATGGACCATCGGCAGGTATCACCATGGTCACGGCAATTGCTTCAGCGCTGCAGGGCAAGAGTATCCGTAGCGGCATAGCCATGACCGGTGAGATCACTCTCAGGGGTAAAGTGCTCCCGGTTGGCGGTATCAAGGAGAAGATCCTTGCTGCCAAAAGGGCCGGAGTAAAGACAATAGTACTCTCGCATGAGAATGAAAAGGATATTAAGGAGATCAAGGAAATCTACATAGAAGGCCTTGAGTTCAAATATGTGAAAACCATTGACGAAGTAATTAACTACGTCTTTTCAAATAAATAGTTATGGATGTGAAGATTGAAAGCAGTTGGAAAGAGGCTCTGAACGAGGAATTTAAAAAACCCTATTTCGCTTCTCTCGTGGAGACTCTTCGGGACGAAAAGCGTCAGGGAAGAATTATCTACCCTCCCGGGCCGCAAATTTTCCATGCTTTTGATCTCACACCAATAGATAAGGTAAAGGTGGTAATCCTGGGGCAGGACCCCTATCATGGGCCCGGACAGGCTCACGGCCTCTCTTTTTCAGTGCCTAAGGGAGTCCAGCCGCCCCCTTCCCTACTGAATATTTACAAAGAGATAGAAAATGACCTGGGCATCACTCTGAATAAAGATGGTTCGTTGGAGGGATGGGCACGCCAAGGGGTCTTTCTGCTCAATGCGGTACTCACCGTAAGGGCTTCTGAAGCCACTTCCCACAGCAGGATAGGCTGGATGGAGTTTACGGATGCCGTCATCAGCATCCTTTCGCAAAAGCGCGAGGGTATAGTTTTCTTGCTCTGGGGCAATTTTGCAAGGAGCAAAAAGGAGCTGATCGATACCTCAAAACACTTTGTATTCGAAGCGGCACACCCTTCGCCTCTGGCAAGGGGTGCTTTTTTCGGATGCAGGCATTTCTCTATGACCAACGAGGCTCTTGTCAGCCGAGGGCTCTCTCCTATTGACTGGAGTTTATAATAAGTTTTTGAAATATTGTTTTTTAACTATAACTTCGCGGTGTAATATCTGATATGAAAAATATGAGACTTGCGCTTTTCCCGGGTTCTTTTGATCCATTTACAATGGGACACTTGGATGTATTGAAATCTGCACTGAAACTTTTTGACAAAGTCATCGTGGCAGTGGGATACAACAGTTCCAAAGGCGGACTCTTTTCCCCTGAAGCCAGAGTTGAGATGATAAAGAAAGCCATCGGAGATATGGAACGAGTGGAAGTAGACTCCTATACGGGCCTTACTGTTGATTATTGTAGAGCAAGAGGTGCGGTATGCATTATTAGAGGCTTGAGAACCACCACCGACTTTGAACTGGAAAGTGTCATAGCCCAGGCCAACCGCAAAATGGCACCGGAGATCTCCAGCATCTTTATTCCCGCGGGACACGAATATTCATTTATCTCCTCGACAGTAGTAAGAGATGTACTCATGAATGGCGGTGACGCCAAATGTTTTTTGCCCCCCGGCATTGACATCGACGATTACATTAATAAATAGCCTCCAAATACAGGCATGAAACTAAGGGTAATATCTTTGGTTTTCGTCCTGGTCATCGGAATCTTTTCCACATCGGGCCAGAACACGGCCAAACTCCACAAAGGCATCGAAGAATACTTCGATAGCCTGATCTATTATCCCATCGATACCATAACATCGCGTATTGACCGTTTGATAACAGCCCTTCCTGACAAAAAAGAGCAGGCTAAAGTTGCCGGAGCCGCATTCGACTATTTTTACGGCTCTCCCCTCATGGGGATGGAAGCGGTTTCCCTCCATATTGCCGACAACTGGTTTCTCAATGGGAAGCTCGAATGGGCTAATCCCGAAAGTTGGCATCTGCTCTATACTTTCGCCGAATTCAACAGATCATCCATGATCGGATGCAATGCCCCCGAACTCATTCTCGAGAGCATTGAAGGCTACATGATAAATATTCTCAAAGGTGACGCTCAGTGGAAAATACTCTATTTCTATGACGACCAATGCAGTACCTGCAAAGAAGAGACTCCCGGACTGGCCCGGTTTGCAAGGGAGTATTCGGGACCGGGAATCACCATCTTCGCAATCTATACGCAAGGCGACCGCAAAGAGTGGCAAGAGTACGTCAACCGCATTTTCGGAGATATTTCCAATCCGGATGTAACCATACTTCACCTGTGGGATCCCGAAGCCAACAGTGCCTATCACATGAAATATGGTGTGCTTACCACACCTTCAATGTTTCTTATAGATAGATTCAATATAATTGCAGGTCGTAAACTCAACTGCGAGGCTCTCTATCGCCTTCTGGATGTAAAGTTCAACGAAAGCAATGAATTCAGGAAACTCTTTGTCAATATATTCTCTTCGATGGAGCCGGTTGACGAAGATGTCATAAAACAAGTTGCGGAGACATTTTATCGTAGGACGGCCTTGGATTCGGCACTTTACCGCGAAACATTTCACGAACTCTATTCTTTTTTAAAAAACACCCCCGGAGCAGCTTTTCAGCAGGGTGCGCTTGATATTGGTAGTAGCTATATGCTTGAGAAAGAGGAATACTGGTCCAAAGAATACCTGGAGTATATCTCCTACGACATAAAACTCTCCTCCACCAATCTCCCAGGAGAGAAGGCATCAGACCTTTTGCTCAACGACAGCAAAGGGCGAGAGCGAAGATTGCTTGAGGGCTGCTCACGATACACTATCCTATGGTTTTATCTGATTTCCTGTGAAGAGTGCAGTAAAGAGGCGGTTGCTCTGGCTGAAAAGGAAAAATATCTCCGAAAAAAGGGAGTAAATGTAAAAGCTATTTACGTTGGAGAAGATGAGGAAGCCTGGCGAAATTTTCAGAAGAGAAACCCGAAAAAATGGGTACATTTGTGGGATAAAACCGGAAAATCCGGACTAGATACACTTTATGATGTTCGCACGGTGCCACAGATTTACCTGCTCGATAGAAAAAAACGAATCATAGGCAGAGAATTGGGTACGGAACATCTTTTCGATTTATTGGACACATTATGATATCAGGCAAGTACAAAGAGTTCTATGACAAACTCGAGGGTATCATTCCCGTGCAGAGGATGCACCACGATCCCCTCAACACCCTGGCATTCGGCACGGATGCCTCATTCTACAGACTCATTCCAAAACTGGTAATAAAGGCACATGGCGAAGAAGAAATAGTCGCTATACTCACCACAGCCTACAATATGGGACTTCCTGTGACATTCAGGGCCGCAGGCACCTCTCTCTCCGGACAGGCTATCAGCGACTCGATTCTCGTCTTGGCAACTCACGGATGGAAAGAGCATAAGATACTGGACCACGGACTTAAAATATGCCTCCAACCCGGTATCAGAGGAGCTGCCGCCAACCGCTACCTTGCTCCTTACGGACGTAAAATAGGTCCTGATCCCGCCTCCATAGATGCTGCAATGATAGGCGGAATAGCAGCTAACAATGCCAGTGGAATGTGCTGTGGAGTTGCAGACAACTCTTATAAGACCGTAGCCGATATCCGTATCATAATTCCCGACGGTACTCTCCTCGATACGGCCGATGAAGCATCAGTAAGAAGTTTTAAAGAGAGTCATAAGGAACTGCTTAGCTCTCTGGAGAGGATCTCCTCGGATATAAGGTCCAATACCGAGCTCAAAGAGCGCATTATCAGGAAATACAAGATAAAGAATACCAACGGATACTCGCTAAACGCATTTACGGATTACAGCGAAGGAATCGATATCCTCAAGCATCTTATAATAGGATCGGAAGGCACTTTGGCCTTTATCTCCTCCATAACCTACAATACTGTCATCGAACATCCGCACAAGGCCCTTGCCATGGTGGTATTCACCTCCATCAAGGATGCCTGTACTGCCGCACATATTCTCAAGGGAAAGAAGGCAACGGCGGTTGAACTGATAGACAGAACCGGTGTGCGTTCTGCCGACCAAACACCCGGAATCCCGGAATACCTCAAGACGATAGGGGAAGAGAGTTGCGTTCTGCTTATTGAGGCCAGAGGAGCATCTGCTGAGGAACTCAAGGCCAATGTGGAGTCGCTGAGAGCTTCCATAAGTCACCTCCCTACAGAGCTTCCCTACACATTTACCACCGATGCCAAAGAACAGGCAATGCTTTGGAAAATCCGCAAAGAGCTCTTCCCGACAGTGGCAGGATTGAGAAAATCGGGTACCACTCCCATTATAGAGGATATTTGTTTCCCTATAGAAAAACTTGCCGAAGCCACAGTAAAACTTAGAGAGATTTTTGAGCGTAATGGCTATGCCGACGCTGTAATATTTGGCCATGCCATGGATGGCAATCTCCACTTCGTATTCAACCAAAATTTTTCAAAGGATGAAGAGGTAGAAAAGTATCGCCTCTTTATGAACGATATTACCGACATGGTAGTATCACAATATGACGGATCACTCAAGGCCGAACATGGTACCGGACGCAATATGGCTCCCTTTATGGAAAAGGAATGGGGACAAGAAGCTTATAGTCTGATGAAAGAGGTCAAGGAGATCTTTGATCCCAAAGGCATTCTAAATCCCGGAGTCATCATAAATTCCGATCCCAAGGCCCATATCAGCAATCTCAAGCCCATTCCCACGACACGAGAGGTGGTAGACAAATGCATGGAGTGTGGTTTCTGCGAAGGCCACTGTGTCTCAGAAGGATTGACACTCTCGCCACGCCAGAGGGTTGCCGTCTTCCGTGAGATCGAACATCTCAAGAGAACGGGAGAAGAACCCCACCGTGCAGCTGAAATGCAGAAACTCTTCCGTTATGCAGGAGAACAGACCTGCGCTACAGACTCTCTTTGCCACCTTAATTGTCCTGTAAAAGCCGACACCGGTAAACTCATAAAGGAGATAAGACACGAAACCCATTCACCCAAAGGAGAAAAAAGAGCGGTGATGCTTGCAGGAAATATGGATAAGCTTACCTCACTTTTGCGTGGCGGACTGAAGTTGCTCCATGGTATACGACTTATATTTGGCAAAAAGCTCTTTGGAGCTCTTGCAAGGGGAGTCAGAGCCATTACCTTCAAATTGATTCCGTTGTGGAATGAACATATGCCTACAGGTGCAAGTAAGATTAAAAGGAGAACTTTGCCCGAAAAGGAGCTCAAAGTGGTCTATTTCCCCTCATGTATTACCAGAAGCATGGGTACATCGCAGAGTTATAGCAAGGAGAAAGAGATTACCCGCATGACTGAAGCTCTGCTCACCGCTGCAGGATACCAGATTATATATCCCGAAAACATGAACAACCTTTGCTGCGGAATGCTCTTCTCAAGCAAGGGTTATGTAGAAGCAGGTAAAAAGGCCTCAGACGAGCTTAAGGCTGCTCTTATTAAAGCCTCCGAAAATGGGAAATATCCCGTTTTGTGTGACATGAGTCCCTGCCTCTATACTATGCGCACAAATATGGAGGGTGAGCTTAAACTATATGAGCCGGCAGAATTTATAGACAAATATCTGCTTGACCGTCTCAAACTGAAACCAGTCAATGAAAAGGTAGCGATTTTTGCAGTATGTTCAGCAAAGCAGATGGAAGTGGAGTCCAATCTGGAGAATGTGGCCCGAAGATGTGCCCGTGAGGTGGTGATTGTGGACTCCAATTGCTGTGGGTTTGCAGGTGACAGAGGATTTTTCTTCCCTGAACTCAATCAGCACGGATTGCGAGACCTGGAAAAACAGAGTGAAGGTTGCAGTCACGGCTACGCTACCAGCCGCACTTGTGAAATAGGTCTTTCGCGTCATAGTGGCATAGAATTCAAATCAATTATTTATCTTGCGGCACAAGCTGCAGGTATAGATACAAGTAAATAAAATATAAGAATATGTTCGGCAGTCTCTCTGATTATGTAAAGTTTCTGGAATCTGAAGGGGAACTTATCCGCATCAAGGAATTTGTGGATCCCGTTTTGGAGATTGCTGAAGTGACAGACCGCGTCAGCAAAATGCCGGGTGGCGGTAAGGCTCTACTCTTTGAAAATACAGGCACCAGATATCCTGTTCTGACCAATATGATGGGCTCGGAGAAGCGGATGCTCTACACTCTCGGAGCTGCTTCATTTGAAGAGATAGAGCAAAGATTTGAAGATATAATCCACCGGGTACTAAAAGAGAAGAGTACTCTGATGGATAAACTCAAGATGCTTCCCCTACTAAAAGAGGCCTCCCGATGGCTTCCCGTCAACCACAGAGGATCAGCCCCCTGCCAGGAGGTGGTCAAGTACAATGCAAGGCTTAGCGACCTTCCCATATTGAAATGCTGGCCGCAAGATGGAGGCAGGTTTATCACACTTCCACTCGTGCACACCGTCAGCCCGGTTACCGGACAGCGCAATGTAGGTATGTACAGAATGCAGGTATTTAATGACAACACCACCGGAATGCACTGGCACAAACACAAAACCGGGGCAAAACATTTTCTGGAGTCCGGTCACAGGCTCCCTGTGGCTGTTTGTCTTGGAGGAGATCCAATCTATACCTATTGCGCTACTGCTCCCCTTCCTGATGGGATTGACGAATATCTGCTTGCCGGATTCCTACGGGATAAACCTGTAGAATTGGTGGAGTGTTTTACCCAGAAGCTCAAGGTACCTGCTGATTGCGATTTTGTGATTGAGGGATATGTGCAGAAAAGCGAACCACTGGTTATTGAGGGACCTTTCGGCGACCACACAGGGTTCTATTCGCTTGCGGATTATTATCCGCAATTCCACGTTACCTGCATTTCTCACCGCAAGGATGCTATCTATCCCGCCACAGTTGTAGGGGTACCTCCCCAGGAGGATAAATATATGGCCATGGCCACCGAAAAGATATTTTTGGCTCCCATCAAATTTGTGATTTCTCCGGAAATAGAAGACCTATACCTGCCTGAAGAGGGTGTGGGTCACAATTTCGCTATTGTAAAAATAAACAAGAGTTACGATGGTCAGGCCTTTAAGGTAGCCAATGCGTTGTGGGGAGCCGGACAGATGATGTTCAATAAATTCCTGATTGTAGTGGATGACGATATAGATATCCGGGACCACAATGCACTCAAGGAGTCTATAGGCAAGCATTATTTTCCCGAAACCGATACTCTGGTGAGCAAAGGGCCATTGGATATACTCGACCATAGCGGGCCAAGGCTGGGATTTGGTGGTAAATTATGCATTGACGCGACTGCTAAGGAATATAGTCGTAAAGAACCGGTTGAAATAGGTCTGATAATAAAGGTAACCTTTGATAAAGATGAAGAGCAAAGTAATGAGTATCGTAAATTGTGGCTGCTCGGAGCCAACTGTGATGCGGAGCGCGACTCTTCCATCAAAAAGGGAGTCCTGCATCTGGATGCCACCTCCAAAAAGGGAATGAAAGGATTTGACCGCGAGTGGCCCGACATCGTTACCTCCTCTGAAGAAACAAAAGCAACTGTGGATGCCAAATGGGCATTGATTAGTTCTGAGTTTTGAGTTCTGAGTTTTGAGTGTCGGGTTGTGGGGTGCTTGGTGCGGGGCATGTGTTTCGAGGTGTGTTGCAAGGTGCGGAATGTGGAATTCTTTAACAAAACATAGTCAATAGTCAACGACAATCTCCAATAGCCAACAGCTAACGGCTAATAGCCAAAAACCAACAGCCAACGGCCAAAAGTTAATAGCCAACGGCTATCATCCGCCACCCGCACAACTACATACTACACACTGTGGCCAGATCATATTCGTCAGCGTTTAAAATATTTACCGAAACAAAGTTGCCGACGGGATTTTTCCCTTTGAAATAATCATCTATACCGGAGGCTCCGATGAGGATTTCACCATCCACCTCCGGAGATTCGCTCATGCTGCGTCCCACATAGACTCCATCTGAGAAAGAATCCACAATCACCTTTTCTTTCGAGCCGATACGCGATCTGTTGTACTCTAAAGAGATTCCTGCCTGAAGCTCCATCAGACGCTCATAACGCTCCTGTTTGACCTTCCGACTGACACTATCCTTATAGTTTTGCGCACCGAAGGTCCCCTCCTCTTCCGAATAAGTAAAGGCTCCAAGACGCTCGAATCGACTCTCGCGTACAAAGTCGAGAAGTTCCTCGAACTCCCGTTTACCTTCGCCCGGGTGGCCCACAAGCATGGTGGTACGCAGTACTACTCCGGGCACCATTTTACGCATCTTTTCAATCAGACTGCGGGTTTGGCGGCCATCAATGGAGCGCCTCATCATTTTCAGCACCTTGTCCGAAGAGTGCTGGAGCGGGATATCTATATATTTGCAGATCTTGGGATTCTCCGCCATCAGACGGAGCACGTCTTCTGGGAAGCCCGCCGGATAAGAGTAATGGAGACGGATCCACTCGATACCCTCAATAAGGGATAATTTCTCGAGGAGAGTGGCAAGAGTACGCTTTCGGTAGAGATCAAGCCCATAATAGGTAGTGTCTTGCGCTATCACTATAAGCTCCTTAACCCCCATCTGTGCCAGATTGCGAGCCTCTATCAGCACTTCCTCTTCCGGTATCGAGATATGGGGGCCGCGAATCATCGGTATTGCACAATAAGAGCAGCTACGGTCACACCCTTCGGATATTTTTAGATATGCGTAATGAGAAGGTGTAGTCAAAATCCTTTGCTGCAACAATCCTGAGTTGTATTTTACTCCAAGAGCCGAGAGGAGAGTTTCAAAATCAAAAACTCCGAAAAATCCATCCACTTCGGGAATCATCTCCGCCAGAGTCTCCATATAACGCTGCGAAAGGCAACCAAACACAAATATCTTGCGAGCAAAGCCATGGTTTTTAGCCTCCACCGCCTTAAATATAGTATCTATGGACTCCTCCTTTGCATCTTGGATAAATCCGCAGGTATTGATCACAACGCAATCTACCGGCTCCACCATAAGATCAACGCTTTCCGACACCAGGGTATAACCCGATGCGGAGAGTTGTTTCATAAGATGCTCCGAGTCAACCCTGTTTTTGGAGCAACCGAGTGAAATGAATTGCAGCTTTTTCATTGATTGGGACTCTTCGGCAGGAGTCTACTCCGAAGCAGTCACTTCTGCTTCCTGTTCTTTATCCTCTTCCTCTTCTAAAAATTCGAGGGAGGCAAACTTCTGGAGCAGATTATACCATTCAAGTATCTTCTTCATGTGTGAAACATAGAAGCGATCCTCGTCATATTCGGGAAGAACCTCTCTGAAGAAGGCTTTGATCTTTTTGGGATCCTCTTTGGAACTCATCGCAGGGCCATTATTGAGTTTTTTGGCCATGTCGGTAAATATCACTTTTAGAGAAACATCTTCTGATGTGGTATATACCGAAATATCTGCCAAAGAGGAGACTTTTGCCGACTCCCCGAAAGTTGTCCTCTGTTTGGTCTCTAATGACTCTACTATCACGCCGTTTCTGGCCTGTGAAAGATACAGGAACAATCCGCGCTGTCCCGATACCGATAAAATCTTTTTTAGATCTGTCTTTTCCATATTATTTATAAAACTATTCGATTTTAATTAATTCCCCGCTCTTTCTTGATAGTTTCGTATGCCTCCTGGATCTTCTTGAACTTCTCTTCCGCACTCTTCTGGATATCCGGACCAAGTGTGGCCACCTTATCGGGGTGATGCTTCATCGCAAGACGTTTGTAAGCCCTCTTGATCTCCTCTTCGGTAGCATTCTTATCTATCTCGAGTACGGTATAGGCGGAATCTATGTTCTTTTCAAACATAGCGAGGATGGAGTTGGCATTCGCTGAAGAGATGCCCATTGCTGATGCTATACTCCTTAGGACATCGATTTCTGCCTGACAAACATTACCGTCACTTTGAGCCAGAGCCACCAGATAGTGAAAAAGCTGCATCCTCTGCGAGTAATTCATATACTGGCGGATTTGACCTCCTACTTCATATATATTGATCTCTTTATCCTTAAGTCCCTTGAGGATCTCCATTGCCTCAGGCACAGCCCTATCTCCAAAATTGGAACGGATAAACTCCCTCACGTAGTCGAGCTCGCTTTTGAGATATTTGCCGTCGGCCTTGATGACGGCAGTTGAGAGAACCAGAAGACTTACAATGAAACTGTTGCGCTGGCCAATGTTACGCTCCTTGGCAGAGGAGGCAGTACGGGGATCATAACTCTTATCACTCTTATGTGTTCCCGTATATGGCCGTCCCTTATTGACATCCGACTCAATTAATTTTGAGCCCATATCAGCCATGGAGCCAATCAAAAAGCCGATCAGTCCGCCAATGGGGCCAAAAATCACCCATCCTAGAAAGCCTCCTATCCACTTACCTCTTCCCATCTCTAATTTTTCTTATAATATCCATTACTTTTTCTATAATAGAATCACGATCATTTGTTTCTATGGAGAAGTCTGCCATTTCGAGTCGGCGACTATCACTCCATTGATTGGAAATACGCTGCAATACCCTTTCTCTTGAGACATTGTCACGTGCCATAACACGTTCTACCCTACACTCGAGAGGAGCGTGAACTACCAGAACATAATCTATCAGCGGGAGCAGCAAAGGTTTTTCGAGTAAAATTGCCGACTCCATCAGTACGATATCGCTCTGTTGCTCCTCTTTCCATTTAAGAAAATCTGCCGCAACGGCCGGATGTACAACGGACTCCACTCTTGCAAGCATATCGGGATCTGAAAAAATTTTTGCGGCAAAAGCGGCACGCTGAAGCACGCCATCCTTTACGACATCACCTCCTGCTATGGTATTAATGCTTTCCAATAGCGCTCTATCTCTATCGTAGAGCAGTTTTGTCCTGGAATCGGAGTCATACGAGGGTATATCGAGGGCGTTAAAAACCTTGACGACGTAAGACTTTCCGCTGCCTATCCCGCCTGTACACAATATGACACTGCTCTCCTTCATCTTTCCTGTGTAATTACAGCCTCAATCATTGGTGGATCGAGCGAGTAGGAATATATATCCGCATCACCCCTTTCCAGAGTTGGGATTACCTTGGAACTCCTCTGATTTATGAAGAGATTATAGTCCATATTGAGCGATATTTCGTCAAATATATTATCATTCTTCGCCGTAAAGGGTATTCTTGCGGTAAACTTCACTTTCGAAGGGATCAGGACTATAGAATATCCGGACGGGAGGTTGTTGACCTTAACACTCATCTGACCCGACACTTCTACATATCTATCCACCCTTATGAAGTATCGGACCTCATCACAATCTATACGGACGTCTCGTATGGTTTCAAGGCGAGTTACACCCTGGATAGACTTACCAACATTGGTCAGATTGACAGGAAGTGTGTTTATAGAGCGAATGTTTGCAATATCTTCCGTATTACCGTAAACCAATACCGAGTCGGGAGAAATGACAATATCTCCCACCTTGGTGTATTGCTTCTTATAAACGACGGAAATTAGGGGGTTGATCGGGACCTTACGATGTGACTGCTCGGGAAATGTAAATGTAAGAATACTTGTCTCGATAAAGTCCACTGCAATCTCACCTGAGAGAGCAGCCGAGAGTTTGTCCTTCAGATTGTTCGCTGTTAGGCAGAATCTGTCCGGCAACTCTTTATCGGGAGTAAATAATTCGGGAGGCACCTCCAGTGTTATAAGGGGTACCGACCCTCGGCGGTTGTTGCGGAGAATATAGAAACCGGTAGCCCTTCCTCTTACAAGGAGAATCTCGTCGGCCACCGCTTCCGGCTGATGACCGGTAATATTGGTAACTACCTTTACCTGAAAACGCAGGAAAGCAGAATAGTCATTGGAAAGGTTATGGACAAGCCAGATGAAAAAAGCCAGCAGGAGAGAGAGTATCAGAGATACCCACACTCTCCCCTTCCGCTTTTTAAAATCTTTGTTGTCACTACCGGACATAATGGTATGTTATTGCTTGGTATCTGCCGGATCCTTTACAAGAGAGCCCTTGTCAACGAATATTTTTACATCCTTATCAACCTCGATGAGGATTTTGGTTTCTTTAACTTCGTCTACCGTGCCGTAAATACCTCCCACGGTAATAACTTTATCGCCCTTCTTAAGACTGTTGCGAAACTCGTCAAGTTCTTTCTGTTTTTTCTTCTGTGGACGGATCATGAAGAGCCACATAACCACGAAGATAAGGGCGAGCATAATTAACATTGTGTAACTACCTCCTACTTTGGGAGCCGCAGCATCTGCCTGCAAAATAAAAAATGTCAAAACGTTCATATAAAATTGTATTAAATAAAATATTTTTTCTGTTCACTGCCTTCCTGAAGGCCCCTTCCCTTCTTGACAATCTCTCCTTCATTGAGTTTTTTAAGGATAATAGAGTCAAGAATACCGTTGACAAATATTCGGCTATTTGGAGTTCCGAAATATTTGGAAATTTCCACATATTCATTGATGGTCACCTTTACGGGGATAGTCTCAAATACCACTGCTTCCGTGATGCCCATGATGATAATGGCCTTGTCTGTGGAAACAAGACGATCCACATCCCAGTTGACTATATTCTCGCCAATGAGTGCGGAGTATTCCTGATAGCGCAAGAAAGACTCCTCAAGCAACTGTAATGCGTATTGGATATCCTCTTCTTTTTGTACCGGAGATTTATTCCTTCGTGTAGAACGCATAACTCCTATATTTCGGATAATCTCGTCCAGTACAAATGTTATGTCATCCAGCCAATAAATAGAACGCTCCTCTAAGAGCCCTGCCAACTCCTCGCTATCTTCGAATTCATTGGAAAAAATATCTATAAAAAGGTTGCAGTCGCGCTCAAAAGAGCTCTCCGGCGAAGCCATATACTCTTTGTAGTAATCGCTGGCAGATATGGACCTGAAAATTCTTTTAACCGTATAGTCATAATCGCTCCAGACAAGCCCCCTTTTTTTGCAAAATTTATCCATCTCTTCATCACGGGAGAGCAACTCCACAAAGGAGTTATTCACAAACCTATAATTGGGGTTAGCCTCCTCAGGTGTAGCCTTGTACTTCCTCTTGCCTGCTTCAATCCTCTCCCTGGCCACATTTACCAGCGGCTTGCATATACTTAGAAGAAACCAGTAGAGCTCCCGGGTCTTTTCACAGGAGTAGCGCAATTCTTTCTTCATATTGTCAATGGAGGGAGACTCCTGGGCCATATTGGAAAAAAGAACTTTAAACGCTTTTACACGGAGCAATCTTCTGGTCAGCATTCTTAATTTTCTTAAATATTTTGCAAATATAACCTTTACTATCAAAATAAAAATTTATCTTTGTGAAAGAATTTTAAAAAAATTGATATGTACTACGAAGATTTTGACAACGCAGGACAGAAGGAGCGCCCCGGCGACGATGTTTATTCCAAGCCGGTAAGGGCAGGAAAAAGGACATATTTCTTTGATGTCAAGACCACCAAAGGTAACGACTATTATCTCACTATCACTGAAAGCAAAAGAAGGGTAGAAAAGGATGGAAGGTTTGTTTATGACAAACACAAGATTTTCCTCTATAAGGAAGACTTCGAAAAGTTCTCAGAAGGTCTTCAGGAAGTTGTTGATTTTATCAAGACCAAATGCCCCGTCATTGAGACGCAGAATGAGGCACGCGGAGATGAGTCAGATGAGGAACAGCAGTCCGGCCCTGCCTCTTTCACTGATGTGAATTTCGATGAATTGTAGCATATTTCGAACTATCGCATACAAGCCGGTCTTTGCACCGGCTTGTTTTTTAAATTATAGATGACTATTTTTGAAATTAAATAATAGCGGATGAATAAACTCGCAAAATATATCATTATAGCAGTAACCGTAGCACTGGTGGGATTTCTCGTATGGTTCTTTAGCGAGATAGTCTGGTATCTTCTGATTTCTGCGGTTATATTTCTGATAGGTAAGCCCATTACCACAGTACTGACCTCCTTTTCCATCAAAAGATTCCGCATTCCAAACTGGCTCGCTTCAGCAATCACTCTGCTTGCCATATTCTCTGCGGTAGGACTCGTTCTTTTCTTTCTGACTCCTATCGTAATAAGGATTATTAGTAATGTCGGCCAGCTGGACTTTGAAAGGGTACTTACCAACATCTCCGAACCTTTTATAAAGTTCAATTACAGATTGACCACACTCTTCCCTTCTCTTGGGGAAGATTTCCGAGTGGAGGTCTATATCCTTGACCAGATCAAGGAGAGTACCAGCATAACTTTCTTTACACGTGCATTCTCCTCGATCGCCTCGTTTACGGTAGATCTGGCTATAGGCATCTTTTCAGTGGTCTTCATCTCCTTCTTCTTCCTACAGGAGCGTAACCTCATGGGTAATATGCTTAATGCGATTGTTCCCGATAAATATGAGGACAACATGAAGCGAGCCCTTTCGTCAGCAGAAAACCTCTTGAGACGCTACTTCACCGGTATTTTTATTGAATCCATTCTGATTACCATACTAAATACCCTCGGCCTCTACTTTATCGTAGGGTTTGACTTCGACCTGGCGGTAATGGTGGCCTTTGCCTCCGGTGTGCTCAATGTCATCCCTTATGTCGGCCCGCTGACCGGCGAATTGTTGGGGGTTTTGGCCGGAATTGTCACCCACTACAGCACGCCTGACGCAGGTCCTGTATTGCCCTTTGTGTTGCTGATTTTTGGAGTAATGCTCACTACCCAGCTGATTGACAATTATCTTTTCCAGCCCTTTATCTACTCGAGCAGTGTCAAAGCACACCCGCTGGAGATTTTTATAGTCATACTTGTAGCAGGTTATGTAGGTGGAGTTATAGGTATGCTGGTTGCAATCCCGGCATATACCGTAATAAGAGTCTTTGCCGGAGAATTTTTATCTCATTTTAAAATAGTCCAACGCCTTACCAGCAGTCTGAAACGTGGCGGGGATAATGTCTCCGACGAGGCAAGTTGATGGCGCCTGGCGGCGATGGAGGTTCGAGTCCTCCTGATAATAAGAAAAGCGCTGATTTTGTCAGCGCTTTATTCTTTGTAGCGGAGGGAGGACTCGGGTGCTGACGCACCCGGAGGGCTATAATCACCCCGTCAGACGAGTCTGACACCCCTCAAGGGGATGGCGCCTGGCGGCGATGGAGGTTCGAGTCCTCCTGATAATAAGAAAAGCGCTGATTTTGTCAGCGCTTTATTCTTTGTAGCGGAGGGAGGACTCGAACCTCCGACCTCCGGGTTATGAGCCCGACGAGCTACCAACTGCTCTACTCCGCGGTGTAATGGGCTACAAAGATAAGCATTTTTTTCAAACATTCAAAACTTGATTTAATTTATCAATGATTTCCGGAATCTTGACAAGTTGCTGTTCTCCGGTTGTCAGGTTTTTCAATGTAACCGAATGTTCGGCAATTTCATTAGCTCCGACAATTGCCAGGTAAGGAATTCCCTTCTTATCAGCATACTCAAACTGTTTGCGGAGCTTGGTATTGTCGGGATAGATCTCACAAGCTATTCCGGCGCGACGAAGTAAAGCTGCCACAGGCACGGAAAAAGCCACCTCATCCTCTCCCATATTGGAGAAGAGAACCGTAGAGGCCGAAGCCATTTCTTGAGGAAAAAGATCCAGCCCCTTGAGCACATCGTAGATGCGGTCAGCTCCAAAGGAGATACCAACTCCCGACATGTTGGGCAGCCCGAAAATACCGGTAAGGTCATCATAGCGGCCGCCACCACAAACGCTGCCAATAGCAAAATCCAGGGCCTTGACCTCAAAAATAGCTCCCGTATAATAGTTGAGTCCGCGAGCAAGCGATAGATCCAATTCCACTCCGGTAGTGACGCCCGCTCCCTCGATTAAGCCGAATAAGGTGCGAATCTCCTCTACTCCCTGCATGCCGATATGCGAGGAGGCAAGTATCTGAGCAATACTTTCGATCTTTTCACTATTGGAACCCTCGAGCAGCAGTACCGGCTTTATAACATCAATAGCCTCACGATCAAGTCCGCGCTCGAGAAGTTCAGCCTCTACCTCTTCCAGACCGATTTTGTCGATCTTATCGATAGCAACAGTAATATCTATCAATTTATCGGGGTGTCCGCAAATCTCCGCAAGGCCTGATAGGATCTTTCTGTTGTTGATCTTAATGCAAACATTAACTTTCAGGCGATTGAAAACCATCTCCACTATTTGTACCAACTCCAGTTCATTGAGTAGCGAATCACTACCAATGACATCTACATCGCACTGGTAAAACTCACGGTAACGTCCCTTCTGCGGTCGGTCAGCTCTCCATACCGGCTGGATCTGATACCTCTTGAAAGGGAATGTCAGCTCATTTTGATGCTGAACCACATACCTTGCAAAAGGCACTGTCAGGTCATAACGCAGCCCTTTTTCACATACTTTCAGCGCAATGGCGTTACTGCTCGAATCCTCAGTAAAATCAATTCCGGAAAATGCATCGCCGGAGTTGAGAACTTTAAATAGCAGTTTATCTCCCTCTTCACCATATTTGCCTAGAAGCGTGGAGAGATTTTCCATTGCAGGAGTCTCTATGCACTGGTATCCGTACTGTTTGAAAACCTCCTTGATGGTATCGAAAATAAAATCTCTGCCTACCATTTCGGAGGGGCCGAAGTCACGTGTTCCTTTTGGAATTGATGGTTTTTTTGCCATATCGGGGGTTATTTTTTCAAATATTCATCTATTGCAGCAGCTGCCTTGCGACCAGCCCCCATAGCGAGGATTACTGTCGCAGCGCCGGTAACGGCATCGCCTCCGGCAAATACGCCCGGACGTCCGGTTGCACCGTGTTCATCAGCCACTATACAACCGTAGCGATCAGTCTCAATGCCGGCAGTGGTATTGGCAATCAGAGGATTTGGGGATGTACCGAGTGCCATGATTACTACATCGGCTTCTATATCAAATTCCGAACCTGCAACAGGTACGGGGCGTCTTCTACCGCTGTCATCTGGCTCTCCAAGCTCCATTTTTATGCATCTGAGACCGGTAACCCAACCCTTTTCATTTCCCAGGATTTCAACCGGATTGGTGAGCATTCTGAAATCTATCCCCTCCTCTTTTGCATGATGCACCTCCTCTACACGTGCAGGAAGTTCCTTTTCCGTACGACGATAGACAATAGTAGTTTCTGCTCCAAGTCTGAGTGCCGTACGTGCAGCATCCATAGCCACATTGCCGCCACCGACAACAGCCACTCTGGTTCCCGTATAGATGGGTGTATCGGACTCACCGGAATAGGCACCCATGAGATTGCTGCGCGTCAGGAATTCATTTGCAGAGAAGACTCCGTTAAGATTTTCACCCGGAATACCCATAAATTTGGGAAGCCCCGCTCCGGAACCGATAAAGACGGCTTTGAAGTTTTCTTTTTCAAAAAGTTCATCAATGGTGATTGTACGACCTACAACCACATTGGTTTCTATTTTTACTCCAAGTGCACGAACATTATCAATTTCCACCTCTACAACCTCCTCTTTAGGAAGCCTAAACTCAGGAATCCCATACTGGAGGACTCCGCCTGCCTTGTGAAGAACCTCAAAAATGGTCACTTCATAGCCTAGTTTTGCAAGGTCGCTTGCACAGGCAAGACCTGCCGGACCGCTACCTACAATCGCAACCTTAATACCATTTGAGGGGGCTTTTTCAGTAAACCTCACACCATTTTCACGACTCCAGTCGGCCACAAAGCGCTCTAACTTTCCTATGGCTATGGGTTCGCCCTTAATTCCAAGTATACAGGCCCCTTCACACTGTACCTCCTGAGGGCAGACACGTCCGCAAACTGCGGGGAGACTATTATCCTCCGCAATGATGCGGGCTGCTTCAGTATAGTTGCCGAGTGTGACCTGCTGGATAAACTGCGGAATCTTTATAGATACCGGGCAGTTGGCTACACACCTGGGATTTTTACAGTTTATACAGCGGGATGCTTCAGCTTGCGCCTCCTCCTCATTATATCCATAAGATACTTCATCAAAGTTGGTAGCCCTTACTTTAGGATCTTGTTCCCTAACGGGTATTCTTGTCATTTTCGATTTCATATTCTCTTCTATTATCTGTGCAACCCAATATTACATTTATGATCGGCCTCCACCTCCAGCTCCTTATACATTGACTGACGACGCATAGCCTCATCAAAGTCAACTTGATAGGCATCAAATTCGGGACCGTCAACGCAGGCGAAACGAGTCTGACCTCCAACAGTCACACGGCAGGCACCGCACATTCCCGTACCATCCACCATAATAGTGTTTAAACTTACGGTCAAAGGAATATTGTACTTCTTCATTGTCAGGGTAGCAAATTTCATCATAATCATAGGACCTATGGCCACAGCATGGTCATAACTCTTGCCCTCAGCCATGAGCTTATCGATAATGTTTGTAACAAGTCCCTTTTCACCTTTTGAACCATCATCGGTACAAATGTAGAGATTGTCGGATACCTCTCCCATCTCTTTTTCAAAAATCAGCAATTCGCTATTTCTGGCACCCATTATTACATCCACATGGGCTCCTTTGGCATGTAAATATTTTGCCTGCGGATAGACGGGAGCCGCACCCAGACCACCCGCAACAAAGAGGAACTTCTTGCCCGCAATCTCCTCATCCGGCCAATGGATAAACTCAGAGGGTTTCCCCAGAGGGCCAACAAAGTCAGTAAAAGAATCACCCTCTTCAAGGTGGCAAATCATACGACTTGAAGCACCTACAGCTTGAGTAACTATAGTTACCGTACCTCTCTCTTTATCATAATCACAAATGGTAAGAGGAATTCTTTCACCCTGCTCATGGGTCCTGACTATTAGAAATTGTCCCGGCTGAGCTGAAGCAGCCATTCTGTGGGCCTCGACATCCATCAGACATATTACAGGAGTCAAAGAGTTCTTTTTAACGATTTTATACATATATTTATATTAGTTTTTAAATGATTCGAATCTATATCCTTTCTTTTTCATTGTTCTGATAATCTCATCCAGACGCTCATAAAGAGGATCAGGACGCTCTACACTTATACCCGGATGAATGAGTATGATAGCTCCTCCGAGACCTTTCTCCTTTTCAAAAGCATAAAGTCCCTCGATCAACTGTTGAGAAGGTTTGTAATTCTTCATGCTTGGAACAGTGTAATCGGCAGGTGTGCCGGTACCAGGGGTATAATTGAATGTTTTAAGGCCGTAGGCATTTAGCAGAGCGACATTCTCCCTATTGTAATGCTCATAAGCGGGAATATACCACAATGCATCTTTAGGTTCTATGCCAAAGGCGGCAAATGCTTCAAAATTGCGGCGAATGTCCGTAATAATGCTGTCCGTGGTCATCAAAGTAGCTCTATCGGCACCCCAATCGGCCATCAACACATGGTTGTCGGAATGACCGCCAACATAGTGCCCCTCGGCAATGATTCGCTCTATGATGGCTTTATGTCCGGGCTTACGAAGGCAATTGCCGGTAAGGAAGAAGCCCGCTTTTATTTTATTCTTTTTGAGGGTATTCAGTATCGATTCAGCACCATTGAACTGCGTATCCGCAGTGAATACAAGGTAGATATCCTTACTCTGAGGGTTGACTCTTACCACCGCCCCATAATTGTCCTTAAGCATTTCCGGCGCACTTTTCAGAGCGTTACCGCGCCCTTCAAGCGATGCAAAGTAATATGAGAGACCGGCGGTTCCATCCATCGTGGGCTCATTGGAAGCATAATCTCCGATATCATCGTGATAGACTGCAATTCCTTTGTTGAAAATAGCGAACTGATCGGGTTTGGTAAGTGAAAAACCGGCTCTCTCCTCAAAGAGAATGTTATAAATGGGGCCATCTATCAGACCTCCGTAAGTATTATCACCATTAACCAGCAAGTAGGAAGAATGGGGGTCGGAGGGGAAGTCATAACCCTCTACCGGTGCCTCTGGATAACCGCAAATCATGGTTGTACCCCACGGGTTGCAACCTAAGAGCCAATCTCTGAGCGCCGTCTCCATCTCCCTGAACTGAGTATCACCGGTAGCCTCTTCGTAGAGACGCGCCTGAGTAACGGCAGCGGAAGTAAGATTATTGGAGCACCAGAGATAAGGCACTCCGTGCATAAATGGCTCGTCACCCGCCCTGTCGCGTAGGTATTGCAGTCCCTGCCTCATATATTCGGAAAACTCGGTGCTAACCTTTTTATCATTGCTTGAAGCAAGAAGATAATGGCCCAGATTGATAAAAGGATACCACTGATAGTGGTGGTATTCTTTACCGGGACCACGTCCGCGTTCCATCCAGGGAGAAACCGGCTCCAGTTCGCCCCAATAAGCGGCCTGTTTTTTCCAATATTCCTCTCCGTTTATAGAGTAAATTGTAGCTGCCGCCAACTCAATATCATCCACCCAGGTATCCTCTTCATAGAAATAGGGAGAAACCACACATGCCGTCTGCGTATTGCCGGGAAATTCCAAAGCAAAATCGTATGCATCCTGCACCTTTCTCTCGATTTTTGCCGCAAATTCGGGATAAAACTCCTTTATCACATCTGCTCCGAGACTGAAAGTAGAGGCAAACTTACCCGCAGCAGAGGAGACTCCCGTGGTCCTGTTGACCTTTTTGTGGGCAATCTGAGGTTGTCCCGTCACAAAATAGACAGGTCTGCCCTTACCGGGGCCGTAGCCGTAGTTAACCGTATCACGGTGAGGAAGACGAAAACCGGCGTGATCTCTATCATCAGCTATCTGGTAATACATCTCCCTCGGGGCAGGGTTCATCTTGTCCAGCCAGTCCAAACCCCATTTTACCTCATCGAGGATATCAGGAATACCGTTGGAACCTTTTCGTCCGCGAGCATCATATTGATCTTTGAAAACACTCTTATCCTTTGCATACTTATATGCAAAAGCCATCTGATAGATGGTTGTGGAAGAGGTAGTCATATATTGGAGGTAGTCGGTAGCATCATGCCAGCCTCCTGTGACATCTATCTTCTGTCCACTCTTTGTGGGATGATATATGATATAGCCATCGTGTTGATGGCAGAGGGTATCATTGTAGGGATTGTCTCCGCAACGCTGCTGACGCATATAGAGCAGTAAGTAATCTGCAATACCATCATAGACATCGGCGCCGATGCGGAATACTGGCGATTTGGTCCCATTTGTGGTAATATAATAGGAGCCTTCGGAGGTAACCGGAGAAAAATCGAGTCTGAAGGCACTTTTTAAAGCCCATTTGGAGGCATTGGCCTTAATGCCGCTACTTTTGAAAACAATTTTATCCGTGATGGCATCACGAACATCAAACTCGGATGAAGCCTCATCCGTGGAAATGAGCACCGCAACCTTTATATCATCGGGCAGATAGCCGACCTGGTTGATACGTACCCAGGATTGAGCTACGGCACTACAAGCCAGAAGCAAAACAATCGCTGATAAGAAGAGTTTTTTCATAAAAAGCAGTATCTGTCAGTGTATAGTTTATAACTTGTAAAGGTACTGCTTTTTTCTTTAATCCTGCAATCTGATCTTCTCAACCACATTTCTCAAAGAATCCACATAGCCCTCCCGTTTGAGCATTTCCTCAATAGAGAAAAAACAGATACCGGCGGAGCCGCCATTTTCGGTGTAGCCGATAAACTCCTCTATCCTATCAGCCGGCACATGACCCACAAAGAGACCCGAGCAGAGCACTGCATCGTTGCCTACAGCACGGAGTGCCTCAACACCCTCTCTGGTAGCGGTTTCTACCCATGCATCTTCATCAAAATAAAACTTGTGGTATATCATGGGGAAGATATAATCATGGTTACGGAAATTGGCCCAATCCTGACGCACCAACTTCCTGGATTCGTAAGGAGAAGCAAATACTGCCGACGAAGCCACCTTTCCACAAGCCTTTATCTCGGCAGCAATAGCCGATGCCATCTCTGCCATACGATCGTAACGGAATTGCATCCAGGCTTCATCGGAAGTAGGATCCCCGATATCCAACGGGTCGATACCACTCTGCTCCTTGAAGGCGGCCCTGCACTCATCACAATAGCAGAAATCCCACAACGGGTAGACCTTGTCCTGTACAACTCCTCTGGACTCTTGCAATCTATAAGGGAGAATTGCATCAGGATAGCGGATAAAATCCATGTGAATACCTGCGAGACCTTCCACCTCTGCTATCTCCCTCACCCTCTCCTTTAGATACCCGGTAACTTCGGGACGAGTGGGGCAGAGAAAGCGGTAGTGTTCTCTGTTGTAGAGTTTAATGTCAGCACAGGATTCTCCCTGAGCATTGACCTGATACCACTCGGGATGTGCCTTTCTCAAGCTCAACTCGGCTCTATTGGTGGTCCACATCCAGGCATGAAGCTCTATATCGTATTTCTTAGCATATACCATGGCGTTCTCCAGAATGAGAATGGCAGCCTCATCGCGGAATGAGGCGCTATCCCCGATCACCTCCGGCCTGGCGCCGTGGCACTCGAGGATAATCGCATCTATCCCTGCGCGGGCGGCTTCGCTGAAATAGTGATCGAGCTGCTCCTCACTCATTGTGGTACTGCCTGCAAGCCAGGCCCATACCTTGAAGTCATCCTTTTTCACATCATTGCAAGATACCAAAAGTATCGATAATGCCATAAGGACAACTATCTTGATGACAGAAGTCTTCATGGCGAAAAGTTATTTTTTAGGCTCTTCTACCACCTTTTCTTCGGCAGTATAGCCTAATTTAACTATTGCTGCGGCAAGTTTCTCCTTGTCGGTCTTGGTAGAGTCATATTTGATGTAGATGGTCTGATTGTCGAGATTGACCTTTAGATCCTTTACACCTTTTTCGTAGGGGATATTGCCCTCAATTTTCTTTACGCAACCAGCGCAATCAATGTTGCTAACAAAGGTAACTTCAGCATTATTGGCTTGTTTCTTTTTTTCATTCTGAGCACCGGCATTGAAGGAAAATAGCGCCACAAGGGCAAGTACGAGGGTTATTTTAAAAAATTGTTTCATAGTGATTGTTGTTTTATTGTTTGATGATTTTTATACTATTCAAAATCAAACCCTATTTCCAGATTGTGAGGCGAAGCCCTGCATAAATCTTCATACCTGAAAGGGGGCCCCAAATAGCGCTGGCATTGAAAGCCTCCGAAAAGGGTTTGTCCGCATTGATAATGGCATTGCGCTGACGATAATTGCCGAGGTTTTCACCGCCCACATATATATCTATGCCTCTGAATTTGCGGGTAACCTGAGCGAAGAACATGGGATATATGGGTGAGAAATACTCTCCATCTATCTCTATTACCTTATCCTGACCGGCCATAAAGTTGGGCAATTTGGTCTTTCCATTAAGCTGTGCGGTGAAGTCAAAAGTCCATTTGTTCATCGCTGTAGCATACTGAGCATTGAAAACCGCCTTAAAACGGCTTGTAAGAGGCCTTTCAACGAGGCCTTGCCCTCTCAGAGTCACCTTTGCGTCAGTATATCTGAATGTGGTAACAATGTTGAATCTCTCGATAGGATCTACAGAAAAGTCCACCTGATAGGTATTGGTAAAAGATTTCCCGTCAAGATTGTAAACAAGCGCCTGTACCATATCAAACTCCTGATCTACTATTACCTGTTTGAGAAAATCGTTTCTGAAGTAGTCAAAACTTAGATAAGTGTTGTTTTCGTATCCGAAAGGGAGATAGAATGTGATATTGCCACCGTATGTCCAGGCATCCTCAAGCAGATTGCGTTTCTCACTCAACGTATCGTCAAATATTATTATCCTGCCTGTAGAGAAGATTCCAATATTGTCTGCAAATATATTGGCAGTTCTGAATCCCCTGCCTCCGAGAAGTCTGAAGATTATATCGTCGGTAAAGGAATATTTAAGTGTGAATCTTGGGGCAAAAAGGAATCCATGAATATCGTTGTAATCACCTCTGAGACTTCCCACGAATGTCACCTTATCGTCAAGAGTATAGTTGTATTCACCGTAAAGGCCTACAGACCTCTCCCTGCGACTAAGGTCAATATTATATATAATGGGTTCCGGTGAAGGAACAGGAGTAAATATATATGTCCTGTGATCATTCATATCTTCCCTAAAATCGTCATCCTGACCCGAAAGACCGAACGAGAGACGGTGATATTCATTTATCTGATTTTGATAAATGACATTTAGGAAGAGGGACTTCTGGGTACCATCGTAGGTTTTCAATCCATAGTTTGAATCCATATTGTGGTAGTTGAAATCGGCAACAATTGCAATATTCTGACTATTCTCTTCATTAAGGGGAATCCCCAATTTCAAATAGCCGTTGATGCCTTTATTCTTGATGTGTGAGCCCCAAAATTCGCTTGTCAGGGGGTCGTGCTCTCTTTCAAAACCCATTTGTCCCGCGAGACGGTCATCCATAAGCGCTCTTACACCGAAACGCATCTGGAAACCGCTCGGATCGTAGTAGAGCCATCTATTGGAGAGATTAAATTGGGTAGCCTGAGGTTCATCCCTAAAGCCGTCATCATTGTGGTCACTTCCCACAAGCAGCGATGAGGCGTGAGCGAGGATCACTGTACTCCACTTCTCGTTTAATTGGAGGGATGAGACTATATTGCCCTCAGCCATGGCATGGCTGCTACCGAAGAGCTGCAAAAAGAAGGGAACTTCATCTGTAGGTTTGCGATGTTCCATATTGATCTGTCCTGTGATGGCCTCAAGTCCGTTGATAACCGAAGAGGGGCCTTTGGCAATCTGGATGCTCTCCAGCCACTGGCCGGGGACATAGGTAAGACCAAAAGGAGATGCGAGTCCTCTCATCACCGGTCTGTTCTCATCCAGCAGTTGGGTATAGGTACCCGCCAAGCCGAGAAGTTTTATCTGTCGTGCTCCGGTAATGGCATCCGAGTAACCTACCGTGACGCTGGCGGAGTTTTCAAAGCTCTCTGCAAGGTTGCAACAGGCCATTTTACAGAGACCTGCTGCTGTTATTACTTCAGTTCTTACCGGTTTGATGCGTGAGAGGGTGTTTGTGAGTTGCCTTGAGGTTACTACAGCTTCGTCCACCTCGTTTTCTCCCATCAGGTAAAATTCTCCCGAAGGAATGCCCGGATCCACAATCAAAGTATCTTTGGTGTAACCCACGTAGGTAGCCACCATTGTAGTCCTCACCTCGAGGTTGATGGTAAATTGACCGTTCTCATCGGTCTCTATAAGTTTAGCCTTCTCTATGAGATAGACCTGTGCAAAGGGAAGCGGCTCAGTCTTACCGTCACTTCTCCTGTAAAATATTGAACCCTTGAAATCCTGCGCAAGAATGGTTGTGCAGAAAAGGATGAAAAGTGCTGAAAATATTGCTTTTCTCATTATGTCTCTTTTTTATTCTGTTTTGAAATGGAAATGGTTGTCGGATTTAATGGCATGGATACACGGTATGGCGTGGGATCACAAAAGCGACCGCACGACAACACCGGAGAGCTGCAAATCACAACCTCCAAATAGAAAGGGCAGAGAGTGGAAGTCCGACCTTAAGCGGATTCAAATCCCCGGAAGGGGAAACGATTGTGCTGTAAGAGAGAGCTGTCAAATCATCACAGAGAAGGGAAACTGCAATTGTTTGTGCAGATAATCCCATATCTTCATCCTGTAAACGATCCTGTTCGGAAGTGACTGCAAAAACATCCGTGCTGCAACATTCGCTGCTACAGTCTGTATAATGGAATGGATGGGAGTCACACTGAGCATCACAACAGTCGTTATGATCATGAATATGATGGTGAATCGACTCGCAGGAGATATCGCCCATCATAAGGAACAAATCAGCCGTCCCTTCAGTATGGCATTTATGCACTCCAAAACCTACGAACCCCGTAATATAGAGGATCGTTAAAAGTGAACTAAATAGATATTTTGCCAGTTTTTTCACCGCGACAAAAGTAAAAAATATATGTATCTTTGCAAAATATATTTTAAGTATTAAATCAAAGGTTTCAAATATGAAAGATTTCTTAAAAGTGCTTTTAGCCTCATTTGTAGGCACTATTCTTGCTTTTTTAATATTCGGTTTCATAGGTATCGGGATGCTTGTCGGTCTTGCATCGCTGGGTTCTGCCGAAGAACCGATTATTGCTAAAGAGAGTATCTTGTTGTTGGACTTCAAAGCTCCCGTAACCGAGCAGAAGGGTGATAAGTTTGCGATAAACCCGATTACAGGTGATATAGATATGTCCGGCAGCATACCACTTTATTCTGTAGTAAAAGCAATAGAGGTCGCCGCTGAGGATCCCGGCATAAAGTTTATCTACATGACTCCCGAGAGCCTCAATATGGGAATTTCTCAGATAGAAGAGGTCAGGGATGCCCTCAAAAAATTCCGTTCATCAGGTAAAGCAGTAGTCTCCTACTCCACCGATTTGGGGAATGATAGCTACTACCTCGCTTCTGTTGCAGACAAAGTGATCCTAAATCCCTATGGAGATATATTCATTCTGGGATTGAGTTCGAATATGATATTTTTCAAAGACCTTCTGGATCGCCTCGGTGTGGATGTGCAGCTTATAAAACATGGTAAATATAAAGCTGCGGCCGAGCCCTTTGTCCAAAATGAAATCAGTGCTGAAAATCTTGAACAAAACAAGCGAATGCTTGGCTCTATCTGGAACGGCTGGTGTGAAGAGATTGCGGAGTCCCGGGATTTCACCTCGGAGCAATTCAACTTTTGGATTGACAATCTTGAGTTCAAAGGCGCCACTAGTGCACTTGAAAAGGGTCTTGTGGATGAATTGTGGTACAGCGATCAGGTTGTAGAGTATCTGTGCTCTCTCTTTGGAGTTACCGAATCGAAAGATCTCAAATTTACCCCCATCGGTAAATATTCCGCAGCGCGTGTTAAAACTGATCTTAGAGCCAAGGAGAAGATTGCGGTAGTATATGCTAATGGAGAAATTGTGCTGGAAGGAAGTGACAGATCTATTTCAGCTGTCAAATTCTCTCAAACCCTTGAAAAGATTAGAAAAGACTCCACCATTAAAGCTGTGGTATTGCGAGTAAACTCTCCCGGAGGCGGTGTGACGGCCTCAGAAATGATCCACCGTGAAATATCCCTGCTGAAAGAGGTTAAGCCGGTGATTGCAAGCTATGGAGACTTTGCAGCCTCGGGCGGTTATTGGATTTCAGCCAAAGCCGACAAAATATTTGCCAACAAATCCACCCTTACCGGCTCCATCGGAGTATTCGCGCTTATACCCAACCTCAACAAGACGATGGAAAAAGTCCTGCACATCCATCCGGTAGCCATAACTACCAACAAACACGGTGATGCATTGAGTGGTATGCGTGCCCTCGCCTCTACTGAAAAGGAGTATTTGCAGCATATGGTAGATAAAACATATACCAACTTTACCACCCTGGTGGCAACAAGCAGGAATATGAGTGTAGAACAGGTGGATATGATTGCTCAGGGTAGAGTATGGGCCGGTGGCGACGCACTTGAGATTGGGCTTGCCGATATGGAAGGAGGATTGGTTGATGCCATCTCCTACGCAGCCGAAATGGCCGGTCTCTCAAAGTATCGTCTTGTGGAGTACCCTCAGGTTAAAACTACCCTGGAAAAATTCATGGAATCCCTCTCTAAGACAGGTGCCGATATTGCTACAATAGCAGACCCCTTCGCATATATAGAAAGGTGTTATTCCCGTCTGAAAGAGGCCACAGGCGTTATTCACTATGCCCGTCTTCCTATAGAATACGATATCAGATAGAGGAAATAATAGAGATTAGACTTTCGTTATCGAAACAATCTGTTTGGTGGCCGCTGTGACTTTCCAGCGGTCATCAATTCTTTTACCCACAATGCAGACAATCTGCTCCACTCCTTTTTTATCGAGAGTAGTGACAACTATCTGACGCTTCTTTTCCTCTACATCCAGCTTAAGGTCTATAAAAAAGTCACTCAACTTTTTGAAACCCTTCATACCAAAAGGTCTGAAACGATCTGCAGGCTTCCATCTTCGACATTTCAGAGGAAATTTCAAGCGTCTGCCATCCACATAGAGAGTACCTTCTGGAGCCTTTTTTGGATTAAATCCTGCCGGTTTGGTGAAGACTTTTATTGAGACCTTGAGATCATCATAATCCTGATTTCCGGGATAAACTTTAAGATACCTCCTATCTCTTATCAGGATGTGTGTCGGAGAGAAAAAAGTCTTGCCGCTCTGTCCCTTTAACGCCTCTGCTATCTGCACCAGCTGGGCATCATTGAATCCATAGCCGTCCAGTATCGTAAAGAGCCACCAATTGATGCTTTTTTCCGACTTAAGTGCTTTGATGTCAATTTGCAGCACTCCCCCTTCCATACGGTATAGAGTGCCTTCTCTGGATTTATAGAGTTCCTCCAGCAGATCCGAAATCTCGGAAAACCTCTCCATAGATGTGCCGATAGTCTGCAAGAAGGAGGGATTGATTATCTCAAAATGGGGAAAAACCTCATTGCGAATCCGATTACGATGGTAATGCGATTCTTTGTTTGTGGAATCCTCCCGAAATGGAATGTTGTGCAGAGCCACATAGTTGCTGATATCCTCCCTTGTGACGGAAAGCAGTGGACGGATTATGGGACCGTTTGAGCGTCTGATACCCGAAAGTCCTCGCAGTCCCGTCCCTCTGAGGAGATTGATCATCAAAGTCTCTACACTGTCGTTCAAATTGTGAGAAATAGCGAGGAAGTCCATTGAGTGCTCTTCCATCAGGGAGAAAAACCAACCGTATCTTAGGTTGCGTGCCGCCATCTGAGTGGAGATCGATTGCTCCTGTGCAAATTGTAGAGCATCAACCTTTGTCGTGTAGAAGGGTATTCCCTCTGTTTTACACCACTCGCATACGGCATCCTCGTCGTGATCGCTCTCCTCCCCTCTAAGCGAGAAATTAACGTGTGCGATCCTGAATGTACAGGGCACGGTCGTGTGGAGAAAAAGATGAGCCATACACATAGAATCCATTCCACCGCTGACTCCAACGAGGATTGATGGGTTTTCAACGCCGGCTGTAAGGGAGCGCAATTCTATGTCAAAAAGCTCCTGCAAAATCCACTTATTTTTTATTTCCAAAAGTGTACGACAATCCTATGCTAAAAAGTTCCTTGAACTGTACCCCCGGTACTTTGATCGGTTTTCCATTATCATCAAGAATAAGATTGCCCTGCTTGTCTTTTTTGTCGAGAAACTTTATTGCATCATCATAGATAAGGTTGGTCCTAAGAGTTACGGAGAAGAATCTGGTTATTTTCGCATCCGCATTTACATCCCAGAAGACCTTGACGTTCTGAGGCTTATTCAGATAGTCCGAGAAGAGTGTGAGTGAACTGACCACCTTGAAATTTTCAACATCTATCGTGCCATCCACCTTGATTTGGGCACCGAGTTCAAATCTGCAAAACTGATCTTCCCTGTTACCATATTTTGCCCGCAGTTCGGGATTCTTTACCATAACGGTTTTTCCCGTAAGGGGCGAAATATTGATTGAAAAGTTACGGAATGGCTTATAGTCCACACCAAAACCAAGGGACACATATGCCGGAGTGAAGAAATCCGATACCAGATTGCCCTTCTCATGGCCCTGAGCAAACTGGGTTCTAAGATTGAACAGGGCTGATATGTATAGGGTTTCTACTGCCTTGTAACCCACTTTGCTATCCAATATCAAACGGTCGTCACTCTTCTTGTAACCATCTTCAAATGATTGTATGAAGCCATAGCCCACCTGGAGTTGGTTGTCCCAAATAAGTTTTTCCCGCTTATAGTTGGCATTTGCACCAGCAAACGTATTGAGTGAAATGGAGCCGTAACCTCCGGTTGCCCAGTTAGTAAGTGAAAGCTGTGAAAAACCGATCTGCGTAGTAAGAGTTGTGGCCCAGTATTGGGGCTTGGGAGCCACGACCGTATCTGCCGGAGCAGCAATTGTATCGGCAGGAGCTACATCTTGTGCAAAGAGCGCGGTACCCAAAGAGAAAAAAAGAATAAGTGCAATTGATCGTTTCATACAATATTTAATTGTTGTAATGTAGCAAAGTTAATAAGCCCTGGCAAAAATGACCCTTTCAGAGGAGGGTTTGCCGGAGTAAATGCACTTGCCCTCTTCCTTACAAACGAATGAGTCCAAAGGGATGCAACGGATGGTGGCTTTAGTCTCATCCTTGATTTTAGCCTCTGTCTCAGCAGTGCCGTCCCAGTGGCAAAGCAGGAAGCCTCCCTCCTCAATTTTCTCCTTAAACTCCTCCCAGCTATCTACCTTAACGGTATTCTCCTCACGGAAATTGAGTGCTTGAGCGTAAATATTCTCCTGAATTTCCTCCATCAGGGAGGTGATGCGATCTACAAGCCCCTCCTGTGGTACCGATTCCTTGGTGAGGGTATCACGGCGGGCAAGTTCTACAACTCCTGCAGCAAGATCTCGAGGGCCGATTACAATGCGTACAGGTACTCCTTTTAGTTCCCACTCCGCAAATTTAAACCCGGGACGAAGATTATCCCTGTCATCCACCTTTACGGATAAACCCGCAGCTTCAAGTTCTTTTTTGAGCTCATACATCCTTTCCAGAAGCTGGCCATGTTCCTCTTCGGTCTTGAAAATAGGCACCATCACAACATGAATTGGGGCAAGCTTCGGAGGCAATATCAAACCGTGATTGTCACTGTGAGTCATGATCAGGGCTCCCATAAGACGGGTAGAGACTCCCCATGAAGTGGCCCAAACATAATCGAGGCCACCCTCCTTATTTGCAAACTGCACGTCAAATGCTTTGGCAAAATTCTGTCCGAGGAAGTGAGAAGTGCCTGCCTGCAGAGCTTTACCATCCTGCATGAGAGCTTCTATACAAAGAGTATCAACTGCACCGGCAAAGCGCTCCGATGCACTTTTTCTCCCAACAACTACAGGCATTGCCATATACTTGCGCGCAAACTGCGCATATAATTCGACTATCATCTGAGTCTCATCTATCGCTTCCTGTTCAGTAGCATGGGCAGTATGGCCCTCCTGCCACAGAAATTCTGCAGTACGGAGAAAGAGGCGGGTACGCATCTCCCAGCGCACTACATTTGCCCACTGGTTGCAGAGTATGGGGAGATCCCTCCAGGATTGTATCCAGTTTTTATATGTGTTCCAGATGATTGTTTCCGATGTGGGACGAACTACAAGTTCCTCTTCGAGCTTTGCAGAAGGATCAACTACGAGACCGGGACCGTCAGGATTAGCCATCAAACGGTGGTGAGTTACAACTGCACACTCTTTTGCAAATCCTTCTACATGTTCAGCTTCCTTACTGAGGAAGGATTTGGGTATGAATAGAGGGAAGTAAGCATTCACATGGCCTGTCTCTTTGAACATCTTGTCAAGCTGGTTTTGCATCTTTTCCCAGATGGCATATCCGTATGGTTTGATCACCATACAACCTCTAACTGCTGATGGTTCAGCAAGATCCGCCTTTATCACCAAATTATTGTACCATTGAGAGTAATTCTCTTCCCTATTTGTTACTTCTTTTGCCATTATTTTGTGTATTTGGTATAAAAATTGATATATTTGTAATGAAATGCGACTGCAAAAGTACAAAATTATCTAACACAGGAGGTAAAAATGAAAAACAAAGTGTTCTATCTGTTTCTTATAGCCGTTATGATGGTGATAAGCTCTTGTGGTACCACAAGTTATTATTCTTCCGCATCATTTGATGACGGCATATACTACAGGCCCACACGCGAGTCGAGGGCCGCAATGGTTGCATCTAATAAAGAGCTGCACGAATCTGTAAAGAAACCGCAATCATATATTCTGGAGGATGAAGAGGGAAATTACTATCTCGTAGATGAGGGAACATCTTATGCAGAAAGATTGAGAAAATTTGATAGCCCTACCTATACCTTCTATGTTGATTACGGTGTTTGGGCCTCCCCTTGGTACAATCCATGGTGGGGTTCCTACAGATACCCCTATTTCGGTTATCCCTATAACTCTTGGTACTACGGGTGGAATAGCCCCTGGTATACCGGTTGGTATGATCCATGGTATACAGGCTGGTACGACCCCTGGTATTATGGATATGGCGGATATGGCTGGTACTACAATTATTGGAATCCATGGTATTACCACGGATACTATCCGGGGCCGGGTCACATCGGCAACTACTATCAGGATGTTGCTTACGGTAAACGCTCTGCAGCAGACGGCCAGAGTTACCGCAACACACCGCGCACTACTTCCGGCGGCTCCATGTATACAAGAAGGAGCGAAGGCAGAAGTGCCGAAAGCTACAATTCCGGCGGAGTATATACGGGTGCACGCAGCACCACTACGTCGAGCGGTGGCAGCGGTACCATCTACCAACGCAGTTCCGGCAGCACTACCCGCAGTTCGGGCAACGTCAATTCCGGCACATCACGCTCTTCGCGCAGGTCCGACAATTATAATACCGACAATAGCAGAAGCTCTTCCGGTAGTTATAGCACCGGCACGAGCAGGAGTTCTTCCGGCAGTTATAGTACAGGTAGCAGCAGGAGCTCTTCAGGCAGCTATAGCAGTGGTGGCGGATATAGCGGCAGCAGTGGCAGCAGTGGCAGCAGTGGTGGCGGAGGTACCGGAGGAAGGAGATAATTCAAAAATCAAAATGTGAAAAAACAATGAAAAAGATTACAACTATATTGTTTTCAATCCTGCTCACGGCAGGAGTGAGTGCCCAAACTGCAGGAGAGGCTTTACTATTCTCCCAACATCACTATGAGGGTACGGCACGTACGCTTGCAATGGGCAATGCCTTTACTGCTCTTGGAGGTGATTTGGGAGCAATCGTCATCAACCCAGCCTCCAGTGCCATTTACAGATACTCACAAATCACCCTGTCACCTTCCATCATATCAAGCAGTGGTCAAGCCTACTATTTGGGGGACTATTCAGGTGACAGCTTCACTAGGATGGCAATGTCCAATCTGGGGTTTGTCATGGCATTTGATACCGGCAATTACTCGGGACTGCTCAACTATAATTTCGGCATTACCCTCAACCGCACCAATAGTTTCAACTCCATAATGGCAGCCCACGGCAGGACTGACAAGTCATCACTTTTAGGTTCCATCGCTGCCGGCCTATCCGGAGTGCATGTATCGGCTCTTGAGAGCACGGCTTCTTATGATGCTTTCTACAACAACAATCTCTCCTGGCCGGAAGTTCTGGCATGGGAGACATATCTGTTGGCTAATACACCTGATTCCGATTATGATTATATCGGTTCTACCGAAAACATTTACGATGACAGCATAATTGAAGTAGGAGGTCATCTCGATCAGAGTTACTTCCGAAAAATACGCGGCGGTAACAGCGCCTTCTCCTTCAACTTCGGAGGCAATATTTCGGATTTTTTCTTTTTTGGAGCCAATCTCAATCTTCAGAGTCTTAACTATGAACTGAATGAAACCTACGGCGAAAGTGCTGCAAATCCGAGAGATTTTCAGGATGGATTTGAGTCTATGACTTCCACTTACTGGCAGCGGACCAATGGCTCCGGTGTCAACCTTCAGTTTGGAGCTATCGTCACTCCCTTCCCCGGTTTCCGTCTGGGTGCTACATTTACTACTCCAACCTGGTATGACATGACCGACAACTGGCAGAGAAATATGACATCCTCATTTGTAAACGGCAATTATTATGATGTGGATTCCCCTTTAGGAGCATACAGCTACAAGATTAAAACTCCGATGAGATGGAGTGTAGGAGCTGCATTCACTTTCCTGGACAGGGCTCTTATCAGCGCCGATTATGAGAGTGCCGACTATTCCACTATCCGGATGGCCGATGATAATGGTAGCAAAGAGGTATTCTCTGAGGAGAATAACGAGATTAACAGATACTTCAAAAGGAGTGATATAGTTAGGGTCGGAGCCGAATTGTGGCCTCTAAAAATCATGGGGCTAAGGGTAGGTTACAATTATTACAGTTCACCTGACCCTGAGTTTTTTGATGCACGGCATTATATTTCCGGAGGTTTCGGAATTAAATTCAAGAATGGCAAGACCACTCTGGATGTAGCATACCGGAGAAGCCTCAACAATTCCGAGAACTTTACTCTTTATAATGACTATAGTGGAATAGAAGCCCCTGAAGGTACATATACCTACAGCAGAGGTAAACTTGTGTTTACTTTAGGATTTAAATTCTAAAGAATATAGGAGATGGCGTTGGGACCCTCATTCGACAGAAGGTCGATGATCGAGAGGTTCCCGATGAAACCAAATCTATCGGAGAAGACCTGAGTCCAGGTCTTCTCCTTTTTATACCTGACCAGTAGATTGTCACCACGGTACTTTGGCTGTATTATGCTGCGGAAATCCCCTTCGGGATACTCTTTCCGATATTCGGAGGTAAACTCAATCTTTGCTCTTATACCGGTCAGTTCGAGACATTTTTCCAACAAAAGCAGGTTGAGATCAAAAAGAAAACTATCTTTTCTATCGAGGATAGGAAAAAGGTCGTCGATATAGTACTCGAAAAATGGTGATGAGTTATAAGCTGAGACAATTGCCCTCTTATGTTGCTGGAGCCACGGTCTGCCATAATCTATCCTGACATCACGAATAGGCACCTTTTGATAACTCTCCTTGAGTATCGGTATTGAAAGAGATTCTTTTCCTGCAGCCGAATAGATATTACAACGGTTGCGATAGGACTGCTTCTGGTAGACTTCATGCTGCTCGATAAGTACCTTTCCGCTACCTGCAATAGCAAAAAAATACTCCACCGGAGGGAAGTATGCGGTAGTTAAGAGGGATTGGTCAAACCTAATCATCAATAGAACTGCTTGCACCTTTCTTGACGATGCCCCTTTTGGAGTTGGATATGAAATCCAAAATAACCTTTTTGACTTCGGTATCCGGGAAGGCCGACCTCACTCTGGAAACAGCATCAGAGATATTCATGTCCGAGTCATATATTACTCTGTAAATCTCACGAATTTCATCAATCTCGTCATGAGTAAATCCCCTACGGCGCAGGCCTACAATATTGATTCCCTCAAAATGGATAGGATTGCGGGCAGCAAGTATATAGGGAGGAACATCCTTCAACACTCCCGTACCACCTCCTATCATCACATGGGTTCCGATATGGGAAAATTGGTGGATTAGCGTACCTCCGCCTACTATTGCCCAATCATCCACATCGGTCTCCCCTGCCATTCCCACATAACTCGAGAATATGCAGTTGTTACCTATACGGCAATCGTGCGCAATGTGGACATAGGACATGATAAGGCAGTTATCACCAACAACGGTAGCATATCTGCCGCTGGCAGCAGTACCGCGATTGATGGTAGCACACTCTCTTATTACGGTATTGTTGCCGATTATAACGTGACTCTCCTCCCCCTGAAACTTGAGATCCTGTGGCTCAGCTCCAAGTACTGCCCCGGGAAAGACTTTACAGTTTTCACCCATTCTGACATAATCAAGAATGGTGGCATTGGGGCCTATATGACACCCATCTCCTATTTCGACCTTTCCGGCTATATAGCTGAATGGCCCTATCTCTACATTTTTAGCAATTTTGGCATCCGGATGGATATATGCACCGGGGTATTTATTGTTGTTGATCATGATGATATAATGTTATTTTTTTCAAACATGGATTTAAGAGCGGCAGTATTGATGGCGTGGCCCGGTTTGCGGGCAATCACTCTTGCTTTTAGAGGAAGTCCTGCGAGGGCAAAATCCCCTATTAGGTCAAGGAGTTTGTGGCGAGCGCATTCGTTGTCAAAATGGAGGGTCAGATTGTTGAGATACCCTTCAGGAACCCTTTCAAGGTTTTCAACATTGAAAATGCTCTTTAGACGGCTCAGAGTCTTGTCATCCACTTCGTTTTCCACGATCACTATGGCATTGTCCATATCACCTCCCTTGATAAGGTTGTGATTGAGTAGGAATTCCAATTCGTGAAGAAAGCAGAATGTTCGGCAAGAGGCTATTTCAGAAGCGAAATCATCACCTTCGGTGAATTTAGCTTTCTGCACACCCAATACTTTTGAGCCATAGTCAATCTCCACTTCGACGCTGAACCTCTCAGCGGGAAGCACCTGAAGGGATGCGCCTGTTTCCGGGTCTTCAAATAAAAAGGGTTCGGCAACTTTAAGATATCTTCTCGGTCTATCCTGCACGTTCAAACCATCCGTTATCAAGGCCTCGACATAGGGCCTTGCGCTGCCGTCCAGAATTGGTAGCTCCATATTGTCTATTTCCACCAGAACATTATCAGCCCCAAGCCCGTAAAGCGCTGAAAGCAGATGTTCGATTGTCATTACTTCGACCCCATTCTTGCTCAGGAGTGTACTTCTGGCGGTTCCTGAGACATTACGCCAAGAAGCCTCAACAAGAGCATCCTCACCGAGGTCTATTCTTTTGAATACTATTCCATGATCAGTAGGAGCGGGAAAGAGAGTCATCCTGCAATGATGACCGGTATGCAATCCCTTCCCTTCAAATATGTGACTGTTATTTAATGTCTTCTGATATCCCTTCATTTCTTTGCACTTGCTTTGAACAAGGCATAAGCCCTCATATAATCTCTGTAACTTATGGCCGGATAGCCCATAAGAGCTTCTCCCTCGTTTTTCACATTTCCAATGATGCCGCTCTGAGCAGCGAGGGTTGTCTTGTCAGCGATGGTTACATGGCCGACAATACCACTCTGTCCACCTAAAATACATCCTTTCCCAAGTTTTGTCGAACCGGCAATACCGCTTAGAGCCGCTATAACTGTATTGTCACCAACTTCTACATTGTGTGCAATCTGACAAAGATTGTCAAGCTTAACTCCACGTCTGATTATGGTAGAGCCCATTGTCGACCTGTCAACAGTTGTGCCGGCACCTATCTCCACATCATCCTCTATGATCACATTTCCTGTCTGGGGTATCTTGCGGTATGAGCCATCTTCGCGGGGAGCAAAGCCAAATCCATCGGAACCGATAACCACATTTGCATGAAGGATGACATCTTGTCCGATAACGCTATCACGATAAATACGCACACCCGGATAAATGATGGTATTGTCACCTATTGTTACTCCGTCACCAATATAGACCTGCGGGTAGATGTGACAATTTTTCCCTATCTTAACTTTTTTGCCTATAAAAGTACCACGTCCCACATAAGTACCGCGCCCTATTTTAGATGAAAAGGGGCGACGAACAAAAAAGCGATTTCTCCCGGGACGACTTTTCTTTAGAGTATTAAAAAGGTCAAGAAGAAGTGCTACGGACTCATAGGCATTATCTACCTTTATAAGGGTTGCAGAAATCTCCTGGCGAGGCTCAAAAGAGCTATTTACCAGCAGGATCGAAGCTTTTGTGGTGTAGATATAATGTTCGTATTTGGGATTGGCAAAGAAGCAGATGGTGCCCGGGCGGCCCTGCTCAATCCTTGCAGGAGCAGAGACTCTGACCTGCGGATCCCCAACTATCTTTCCCCCCAGGTGTTCGGCTATCTTTTGTGCAGAAATATTCATAGATAATTTAGTTTCATTAATAATCCCCTATATTCATTCATAAAATATGCCAAAAAGATAACAAAATTTTGCCGTTTGATGTAGAATTGCTAACTTTGCGCCAGATATAGTGGAAGAGATAGGGGACGTGTAGTCCCCTTATTTTTTAAAAATATCCAAAGGATGATACAAAAGGAGAAGATAGAAAAGATTTTAGAAGAGTATTTCCTGAAAAGGAGCGATCTGTTTTTAGTAGAGATCAAGATTAGCAGGGATAATGATATAGAGATCGTTGTAGAAATTGACCGAGGATTTCTCTCTCTGGAGGAGTGCGTAAATATCAGCCGTTTTGTAGAATCCAAACTTGACAGGGAGGTTGAAGATTTTTCGCTTACAGTAGGTTCTGCAGGTCTTTCAAGGTCTTTTAAAGTACTCCGACAGTATCACAAAGCAGTGGGTTCCGAGATCGAACTCAAACTAAAAAGCGGAGAACAACTTAAAGGTATGCTGAAAGCGGTATCGGAAGAGGGCATCACTTTCGTAACGAAAGTTTCTGAGAAAGTTGAAGGTCGGAATAAGAAAGTGACCAGGGAGGTGGTAGAAGAGTACGCTTTTGACCGGATAAAATCGGCAAAACCCGTCATTAAGTTTGATGATTATAAAAACAGATAAAATAACAACTATTTAACGATAAAAAATGGAAGGTTTGAACCTAGTCAGCACATTTGCTGAATTCAAAGATCAGAAAAATATAGATAGGGCCACCATGATGGGCGTACTAGAGGAGGTATTCCTCTCACAACTAAAGAAGATGTATAGCGAAAACAGTGACTTCGACATCATCATCAACATCGATAAGGGTGACCTCCAGATTTTCTGGAACAGGGAGGTAGTGGAAGAGGTTACCGACCCCATGACGGAGATCTCTTTCGAGGATGCCAACAAGATTGACGAGTATGACCTCGGAGAGGAGTGTTCTGTGGAAATTAAACTCTCAGACTTTGGTCGCAGGGGAATTCTCAACCTCAGACAGAGTCTTTCAGGACGAATCATGGACCTTGAGAGGGCCAACCTTTACAACAAGTATCGCACAAAAGTGGGTGATCTCTTCGTAGGAGAGGTCTACCAGGTATGGAAGAGAGAGGTTGTACTAAGGGATGATGAAGGTAACGATCTGATTCTTCCAAAAGAGGAGCAGATCCCGGGTGATTTCTTTAGAAAAGGTGATACCGTAAGAACCATCATAAAAGAGGTAAGATTCAACGCGAGCAACGCCCCCGTAATCATACTTTCACGTACATCTACTGACTTCCTTGCAAGACTTTTCGAGCAGGAGGTTGCAGAAATTTTCGAAGGTCTGATTACCATCAAAAAAATCGTAAGAATACCCGGCGAAAGAGCCAAGGTTGCCGTGGAGTCATACGACGAGCGCATTGACCCTGTTGGAGCCTGCGTAGGCGTAAGAGGTAGCCGTATTCACAGTATAGTACGTGAGTTGCGCAATGAAAATATAGATGTTATACCTTGGACGAACAACAAATCACTACTCATAAGCAGAGCTCTAAGTCCTGCAAAAATCTCTTCAATGACATTCAACGAAGAGGCAAAACAGGTGAATGTCTATCTAAAACCTTCCGAAGTTTCCCTCGCAGTAGGCAAGGGTGGCAGCAATATTAACCTTGCAGGTGAACTTGTAGGCTACAAACTTGAGATTTACCGCGATGATGACGGACAAGAGCCGGAAGAAGACGTATTGCTCACTGAATTCAGCGACGAAATCGATACCTGGATCATAGAGCAATTACAGAAAATAGGATGTGATACAGCCAAAAGCGTTTTGGCACTTTCAGTTGAAGATATCGTAAAGAGGGCTGACCTTGAAGAAGAGACTGCAATCGAGGTACAAAGAATCCTTAGAGCAGAATTTGAAGAGTAGTTTTAACAATTAATATCGGGAGAAATTATATGTCGGATCAGCAACAATACAGAATAAAACAGGTAGCTACGGCCTTTAACATTAGCACAGGTACACTGCTCGAATTCCTTGAAAAGAAAGGACAAGGAAGCGACCTGACTATCACGTCTAAAATTTCGCAGGATGTCTATGACATCGTTGAGAAGGAGTTTGGACATGATAAGGCGATCAAGGAGGAATCGAAGAAGATTGTAAGTAGGGTTAAGGCAATAACTGATATGGATCACCGCAAGGAGCAACAGGAAGAGGAGCCTTTTGAAGAGGTCATAATAAAGAGCAATGTTCTGACTAGCCCTGAGAAACAGGTTAAAACTCCCGAAACACCCCCTGCTGAACCAATACCTGAGAAAAAGCCGGAACTTCCGGGTATAAATGTCATAGGACATATAGACATTGACGAGATACAGCCTAAAACCCGTTCAAAACAGAAACAGGAAAAGGTAGAAGTAGCGAAACAGAAGCCGAAGCCTGAGCAAAAGCCGGAACCCGAAAAGGCTCCTGTAGCACCATCCGAACCTGAGAAGAAGAAAAAAGCTCCGGAGAAAAAGAGTACACCCCCCTTACAAGAAGAGAAAGCCAAAGAGACAAAACAGGTAAAGAGTCATATCCGCAAACTTCCGGGCTTAACGATAGTAGGTTCCATAGATATCTCTCAATTTGAGAAAAAAGAGAAGCCAAAAAGTGAAAAGAGTGAAAAGGGAGAAAAGGGAGAGCAGCAAGGTGAGAAGAGGAATAAAGGTAAGAGAGAGCGTATCCAAAACAGCAAAAGAGTGGATGTTACCAAAGCTCATCAGGATCATAAAAATCAAAAGGAGCCTCATGTCGGAGGTAAGGGCAAGTATAGCAAAAAGGATCGCTTCAAATCAGTACGTCCTGAAATTGATGAGGATGAGGTACAAAAGCAGATCAAAGAGACCTATGCCCGCATGACCGAAGGCAAAGGAAAGACCAAGGGGTCAAGACGTCGCCGTGAAAAGAGGGAAATAATTTCCCAGAAGGCACAAGAGGAACAAATACTTCAGGAACTCTCCAGCAATATCCTCAAGGTAACCGAGTTTGTTACAGCCAACGAACTTGCAATCCTGATGAACAATACCCCTGTTACAAAGGTTATAGAGGCCTGTATGAACCTCGGAATGATGGTTTCCATCAACCAGCGCCTGGACGCAGAGACACTCGTACTTGTGGCAGAGGAATTCGGATATGAGATAGAGTTTGTGACTGTAGAACTACAGGGTGCCATTGAGCAGGAGGAAGACAAAGAGGAAGATATGGTTGAGCGTCCGCCCATCGTTACCGTGATGGGGCACGTGGACCATGGAAAAACCTCACTACTGGACTATATCCGCAAGGCTAATGTAATTGCCGGAGAGGCAGGTGGCATAACCCAGCACATAGGTGCTTACAACGTACAGCTACCTTCAGGAAGACGAATCACATTCCTCGATACTCCTGGACACGAGGCCTTTACTGCGATGCGTGCACGAGGAGCCAAGGTAACCGACCTGGCCATCATTATCGTTGCCGCTGACGATGCCATAATGCCCCAAACAGTTGAAGCCATAAGCCATGCGCAAGCAGCGGGCGTACCTATGATTTTTGCAATAAATAAAATTGACAAACCGGGTGCAAATCCTGAAAAAATCAAGGAACAACTCGCCAACATGAATATCCTTGTAGAGGATTGGGGTGGAAAATATCAGTGCCAGGAAATCTCCGCAAAGAAAGGTATCAATATCAAGGAACTGCTTGAAAAGGTGCTTCTCGAGGCAGATCTGCTCGAACTGAAAGCCAATCCCGATAAGCGTGCCGTGGGTAGCGTTATTGAGTCATCACTCGACAAGGGCCGCGGCTATCTTGCCACAGTACTCATACAGTCGGGTACACTCAGGCCCGGAGATGTTATGCTTGCAGGATCCTACTGCGGACGCGTCAAAGCTATGTTCAATGAACGAGGACAACATATCACAGAAGCCGGCCCCTCGACACCCGTATCGGTACTTGGTCTCAATGGGGCTCCCACTGCAGGAGACATCCTCAATGTTCTCGAGGATGAAAAGGAAGCACGTGAGATTGCCAATAAGAGAGAGCAATTGATACGTATTCAGGGTATCCATACCCAACCTCACATTACTCTCGAGGAGATCGGACGTCGTATAGCGCTAGGCAACTTCAAGGAGCTCAACATCATTGTAAAGGCCGATGTGGATGGATCCGTAGAGGCCCTCGCAGACTCCCTCATTAAACTCTCTACAGAGGAGGTTCAGGTAAAGGTTATCCACAAGGCCGTGGGCGCTATTTCTGAAAATGACGTTATGTTGGCTTCGGCATCCAATGCTGTAATTATAGGATTCCAGGTTCGTCCTTCCATGGAAGCACGCAGACTTGCAGAAAGTGAGAGTATCGAGATACGTATCTACTCGGTTATTTACGATGCCATAAATGAGGTTAAGAGCAGTATTGAAGGTATGCTTGCTCCTCTGGAGAAAGAAGAAGTCACTGCCACAGCAGAGGTACGAGAGATTTTCAAGATTTCAAAAGTCGGCACCATTGCAGGTTGTATGGTGAAAGAGGGTAAGTTGACCCGTACTGCCAAAGTTAGAGTAATCCGGGACGGTATTGTGATCTATACAGGCAAACTTGGATCGCTCAAGCGATTTAAGGATGATGTAAAGGAGGTTGCTTCCGGATTTGACTGCGGTCTGAATATAGATGGATTCAACGATGTAAAAATCGGTGATATCATTGAGGCCTACACCATTGTCGAAATCAAGCGCAAGCTCTAATCAGACAGTAGTGAAAGTAGATCCCGGGAGTGCCATACGGCATTTCCGGGATTTTCTTTATTGGAAGGATTGTAGTAGAAACTATCTATTCCGAAGTTGATTGCCCCCACTATATCATTGGGATAATCATCTCCGATCATTATTGTGCGGGCCTTTACTTTTTCATCAATCTCCACACCCTCTCCGCAAAGCGCCTCGAGTGCCTTCTGAAAAATCAGAGAATCCGGTTTATGGACTCCCACCTCTTCCGAAATCATCACGGCACTGAAAAAGTGGTCAATCTTCGAAATACGGAGCTTGCGGTATTGCACCTCTTTGAAGCCGTTGGAGACAATTGCCATTTTGCCGCCACGAGCGGCAATAGCTTCAAGCACCTCACGGGCCCCAGGCATTAGAATGTCACCAAGAGCCATGAAATCAAGATAATCCCTGCCCATCTGTTCCGCAGCATCTGCATCATCTATTCCGTAATGTTCTCTCAGGGTTTGGTGGAATCTTTCACGCCTCAGAAACTCTTTTGGTATCACTCTCGCCTCATATTCATCCCATAGGCGACGGTTGATCACTTCATATCTCTCCAGAAAGAGCTCTCTATCCCCTATCGGGGGATTCCATTTGTCGAGCAGCATATCCATTGCTGCATCCGTATTCGCATCAAAATCCCAGAGAGTCCTGTCAAGGTCTATAAGAAAATAGTCGTATCTCTCAATTATCATCGGCTACTTACAGTAATAGTCAATCATTCTTTGAATTGCAGCATTGCATACCGGGCAGAAACCCTCGGCTGAATTGCTTTTCATACGGCAATCGAAATAGGGTCTGTAAATCCCTTTTGCAGAGTATCCACCCCCTTCGAATGCCCCAACAACTCCATTATAAGCCTCTTCGTTAGGTGTAGGGATAGGAGTCCCCTCGCTCACCATATAGGCCCATTTGGAAGAGAAATCGGCGAGTGTGGTCAGATTGGGTTCCCATGGCTCTACCGACATATCGTACATATCTTCATAAGCAACCTCCGAATCGTAATACTCGTCACCCAGACCGGCAAAACTGTGTCCGAATTCATGCACGAGAACTTCAGCTTCATACTTGTTGTCCGACATGCCCAGTCCATAGTAGTTGTAAATACCCCCACCACCATATTTGTCAGTGTTTACAATCACATAAATTGCATCACAAGGGGCATTGGAAACGAGTTGTGCTACCTTTTTGTGATCTGGGGCAGTAAGATACCTGTCTATGAAAAATGTATAAAAATTGGAGGAGGCAACGGTATTTTTCCAGATATTCTGATGTGGAATATCGGTACCTGAATCCACTGAGATAGATTCTACAGCCCAGACATTGAAATCATTCTTGCGTGATTTGTAAGGTTCGATATCGAAAAGATAACCGGCAAATTTTTCCACATCACGACGATATTTTTCCATCTCATCCGCCCTATAACCTTCAGCCACAAACACCAGGTCAACTTTGTTTTTGGAAGGACCGTTATATAGAACCTGTACCACTTCGAAATCATTTTCCCTATCACGGTTGATTGAGAAATCCTCAGGGTCAATTTCGAAACTGAAAAGCGGAGACAACTGACCGCTCTTTTTTATTCTCTCGGATATTACCACTCTTACAGCCTTTTTAGGAAAGGGTATCCTCAAGGAGTTGGAAAAGGCTTTATCCACCTTGGAAGCCTCCGGAGTAGTCCTCCATTCAGCAAAGAGCGAGCAAAATCCCTGAGAAAATATCTTTTTACCTGTGGCGGTATAAAGATCAATTGCATACTCCCCATAGTCAAAATCGGGCAACAGGTGCTCTCTGGTACCACTCCACTCCTTCTCGAAATGGAGTCCGTCCAGATAAACGCTCTGAGTTTGCGAGTTGCCGGCAAACATCAAATCTATCCTTAACCTGTCAGGGGTAAAATAGTCATTATATCTGACCTGTGCACTGCAAGAGTTGGCAAGCAGCACCAGCATCAGCGCTGCAATATTTAAAAAATGTCTCATATCGCTAATCAATTAGATTCCTGTATAATTGTGCGGGGTAATGGCCCTTAGTTCCTTTTTCACCTCCTCAGAGATATCGAGAGTTTCGATAAAATCTGCTATGGATGCAGCGGTTATATGCTCATTGCCGCGGGTTAGCTCCTTAAGTGTTTCATAAGGATTGGGATAAGACTCTCTGCGAAGGATGGTCTGGATGGCCTCTGCCACCACCGCCCAGTTAGCTTCAAGATCTGCTTCTATTGCAGGAGGGTTTAGTATAAGTTTGTCCAGCCCTTTGAGAAGCGATTTTAGCGCAAGCAGCGAGTGTGCTAAAGGAACTCCCACATTGCGCAACACCGTGGAGTCGGTAAGGTCGCGCTGTAGCCTGGATAGTGGAAGTTTGGCTGATAAATGCTCGTAGAAGGCATTGGCCACTCCAAGATTGCCTTCGGCATTCTCGAAATCTATGGGATTGACCTTGTGCGGCATTGCAGAAGAGCCCACCTCTCCCGCTTTTACTTTCTGACGGAAATATTCCATGGAAATATAGGTCCAGAAGTCGCGACAAAGATCGATCAATATGGTATTGATACGTTTCAGATTGTCAAATAAGGTCGCAAGATTGTCGTAATGCTCTACCTGTGTTGTGGGATAAGAGCGTTTCAGGCCTAAAGTATCCTCGACAAAGTGCGATGCGAAGCTATTCCAGTCTATAGAGGGATATGCCACGTAATGGGCATTCATATTGCCTGTAGCCCCGCCAAATTTGGCCGGATATGATAATGCTGCCAATTGAGATCTCTGCTCTGCCAACCTTGCTACAAAGACACCTACCTCTTTACCGAGTCTAGTAGGTGATGCGGGCTGACCGTGTGTGCGGGCCAGCATTGGCACCTTGGCCCACTCCTTCCCCATCTTTTCAAGAAAATTAATAAGATTATCGAGAAGGGGCATATAAAGATCCCTGATACCCTCCATGAGTGAAAGTGGTATGGCACTATTATTTATATCCTGCGAAGTAAGACCGAAGTGGATAAACTCGATATAGTGCTCGAGACCCATTTTTTTGAATTTTTCCTTTATGAAATATTCTACCGCCTTGACATCATGGTTGGTAATTTTCTCGGTGGCCTTTATTTCGGAGGCCTCCTTGAGGGTGAATTCCTGATAAATTTTCCGCATCGCGGGAAAAATAGAAGGGTCCACTCCACTAAGCTGCGGAAGGGGAATTTCGCATAGCGCAATAAAATACTCTATCTCCACCCTTACCCTATAACGTATAAGCGCAAACTCTGAAAAATAGTCAGCAAGCTGCTCAGTCTGAGCGCGGTATCGGCCATCTACCGGCGATATTGACATCAAAGGATCCAGCATACTCCTTTTATTAAATATGAACTACAAATGTACTTATTTATTTCAAAAATTCATAGAGAGTAACGCAACTGCGTGCTGCTGCCACATCGTGTACCCTCAAAATATCGGCCCCTGCCAACAAGGCTTGTAAGTGGAGTGCTGAAACTGCATCCAAAGACTCTTCCGGCGTTATGCCTAGGGGCTGGTAGATCATTCTCTTACGCGAGATACCCACAAGTACTTTCCTGCCACACTTCTTGAGCTCAGGCAATCCCTTAAAAAGACGGTAATTGTCCTCTAAACTCTTAGAAAAGCCGAAACCAGGATCAAGAATCCAATCTCTGACACCTTTTGCCACCGCCAGCTCGTCAAACTTCCTAAAATACTCCACAACCTCACCTACCACATCCTCATACTCATATTTATGGTGCATAGTCACACAATCCCCTTTGCGGTGCATTGCTATATATTCCAGGTCAAATTCTGCAACTCTATCCAGCATCTGAGGATCCTCCTCGCCTGCCGAAATATCATTTACAACAAAAGGTCCGGCTGCCTCATATACCCTTTTCACAATCTCTCCCCTGTAGGTATCCACAGAAAATCTTACTCCCGTGAAGCGCGAAGCAAAAAGTTGAACTACCGGTGACAACCGCTCCCACTCCTCTTCCAAAGAGACGGGTGCCATATTGGGACGGGTGGAAACAGCACCGATATCTATGCTGTCTGCACCCTGGCTCAACATCATCTCAACCCTTGCAATAAAGGCATCTTTCTCTTTTGCACGGCTTTGCGCAAAAAATGAGTCGTCATTTACATTGACGATTCCCATAATTTCTACTCTCTGTTTTTCCATAATCCGAAGATATCAATTAACTTTGTGGTACAAAAGACAAAGATAGACATTTATGCTGATAGTACTCGAAGGACTTGATGGAGCCGGTAAATCCACGCAACTAAAGATGGTTTCCAATTATATGGAATCTCGCGGGCACAAAGTCGAATACCTCCATTTCCCCAGATTTGATGCTCCGGTATTCGGGGATCTCATTGCAGGGTTTCTTAGAGGAGATTACGGCACTATAGATGAAGTGCATCCCCAGCTAGTAGCGCTACTCTTTGCTGAGGACCGCAGAGATGCCGCTCCCATGTTGCGCAAATGGCTGGATGAAGGAAGATGTGTGGTGTTGGACAGATATTTCTACTCCAACATAGCCTTCCAGTGCTCCAAGCTAGAATCGGATGAAGAATCTCGCAGCCTTAGGGATTGGATTATCGATGTTGAACTGGGCCATTTCGCTATTCCGGTACCGGATCTCAACTTGTTCCTCGACGTACCTATCAAGTTTGTTGATTCGAAGCTTAACACCTCTCGCCAGGGTGATGACCGCGCCTACCTTGAGGGCAAAAATGACATTCACGAAGCTGACATCTCATTTCAGGTCAAAGTGAGGGATTTATATCTGGAGCAATGTACTCTGGATAGGAGTTTCAAGAGAATCGATTGTAGTGACATATATGGCAATATGCTTCCGGCAACCGACATTTTTATTAAAATACGAACGGAGATAGAGAGATTGTCATGAAGTTATCCAAAGCCCTGTGCCGGCTTATATTCGGCCTTACATTTATACTTTCAGGTTTTCTCAAGCTTACCGATCCTATTGGTACGGGATTGATAATTCAGGAATACCTCACGGTTTTCTCTATGAGATTTCTGGATTTTGCTTCAATTGTTGGACTGGGTATTGCACTTTCAGCAATAGAGTTTGTTATAGGTATATCCATATTACTGGGACTGAGAATGAGGTTTTTTACCTGGCTGGGGCTTGGTTTCATCTCTTTTTTCACACTGCTCACACTCTATCTGGCACTATTCAACCCGATTACCGATTGCGGGTGTTTCGGCGAAGCCATCCACCTGACCAATTGGGAGACATTCTACAAAAATCTCGTTCTGCTAACCTGTGCGCTGGTGCTGTTTTTCAACCGCAAAAGCTTTATCCCAATAGCATACGCCGCTTTCGAGTGGGTAAGCGTAGGACTCTTCTTTGGCATTGCACTTCTGATTGCAATTCCTTCATATTACAATATTCCTCAGATAGATTTTACTGTATACAAGATAGGAACCGATCTTGATATGCTTACCAGAGAGTCTCACGCTGAATATGAGACGATATTTCTCTACTCCAAGGATGGCAAACAACAGGAGTTCGACCTCAACGATCTGCCTGATTCCACCTGGACATTTGTCAATTCGAGGACAGAGCTGATTTCAGGTTCACCGGAGCTGGCGCAGGTGGATATTTCACTTAGGGATACAGCCGGAGAGTACCGTACTGAGGTGCTTTTGCAAGAGGGTCCGCTGGTAGCGGGTGTGATTTGGGATCCGGAGGAAATGACGCCGCAAATGTGGACTAATTTAGTCATACTAAAGTCTGAGACACTATCAGAGGGTAGCCGGTTTATACTTTTGAGTAGCGTAAGGGAGTTTGACGGGAATCAGGCTGAGGCATTTTTCCCTCAGGAAATCATCTACACAGCTGACCGCAAGGCACTGATGACACTTGTTCGCTCCAATGGAGGAGGAGTCTATTTCTTTGACGGAACAATAATCCACAAATGGGCCTCCCGTAGGATTACCGCCAAAAGGGTATCGGATATTCTTTCGGAAGATAGCGACCAGGTGGTACTTAACGACTCCATCCACCAGCGCCTCTATATCAACATATTACTCATCAGCATAATCCTCATAGTCATCCTGATGCGCTACTTCTGCAAATCCTTTTACACACACAAAGGGTAGTTCTGAGTTCTGAGTTAGGAATTACGGGGTGCAGGAATAGTTTCGAGTATGGAGTTCCGAGTATGTAGTTTTGAGTGTGGTGTTATTAGTATTGAGATGCGGGGTGCAGGGTGGCTATTTTATTGTTGCAGCAGGAAGGAGTGCTCTAACCACAACAAGTGTGTCGTGTATAGTGTAAACAACCATCATTTTTTTGTATTTGATTGCACGGGCATTTACTCCATATCGAAGAATGCTTTGCTTGTCTGACACCTGAACAGATTCTGCATAAGATGAAAGTGAGAAAATACGTTCATAAAGCTCTTTATGATGCCGGAGTGCCGTTGCAGGCATTTTATATGTATTACTTATGTGTTGGATGTATTCTAGAATACTTTCTTTGGCAGTTTCAGACACATATACTGAAAATTGTTTCATACTCCTTAGCTCTGCATTCTTCGCATATCCATTCCATAGTGCCGACTCATTAATTCTAAAGCTTCGTCAAAAACTTCATTGAGAGGATAAAGTGTTTCATTCAGAATCTCTTTAGTCCGGGGTGCCTTAGGATAAGTTTCTATAGGTTCGCAGAACTTTTTATGCCTTTTTTGCTTTAATGAAGCAATAAAAACATCAACAGCTTGAAGTTCTTCAGCAGATAAATCTTTGAGTTCCACATACAGCTTTTCGCGTAAGTCCTTATCAGTAAACATAATAATTTAGCATTTATTGAATTTGTAGCAAAGATAGGCAATAAGAAACAATCAGATATGCTGAAAAGACAATTTTGGAGACCATTACCGTGCAACCCGCAACACTACACGTGCACCACGTACCCTGCAACACGCAACTACACACTACATACTTCCCACTACAGACTACTTAAAGGCTTGTTCGCTGAGGCCGGGGCCGTCGAGAGCAAGTTTGTGGAAATAATCGGGGACTTCCCGCCCAAGGAGTGAGTCGACGTAGAGTTTTGCGATATATTGCGAGAGCATAAAGCCATGTCCTCGCATACCCATAAAGAGTCCTCTGGCAGGATCCACGATATAGCGCGGCTCGATATAATAACCGCTCCACATGGCCTGGAAACTCATTCCCCGCAATTGCGGTATCCAATCTGAAAAGACCTCAGCCACTATCTCAATAAATTCCCTGGTACCCACTTTCAGATTCCTGAATGTATCGGTCGCATCATTTGCCGGTGAAGCACATCCGATAATCTGGCCCGTATCTGCCAGTTGCTGGCCGTAAACCGCCGAGAATCCCTTGTATTTACGACGATCAATAAGCATATCCAGAGGAGCTCCATTCTTGCCCAGCAGAGGGAGACGCTTGGTAATGAAAGCCTGGTGACGCACAGGGAACAATCCTGTCTCAATACCGAGCTGTTTTGCAAATTTCTCCGCATTTGCTCCAAGCGCATTGACAAATATTTCTGACTGATACCTCACATATTTGCCATCCGGATGCTTGACAAGCAATTCGTAGAGATCACCATTTTTTGAAACACTTACAAGTTGAGTGTTTTCAAATAGGGTACCTCCGGCCTCAATTCCAAGATGGCGCACCAAATCAATGGTCCTACCGGGGGAAGCCTGCCAACAATCCTTCGTTATAAGAGCATGGCTGTAAGTATCGAGATTCGGATTGAAATAGTCCGAAATTGCTAGTTTGAAATCCTTTTTCTCCACCATATAGGCATCCGACCAGGCAGTCGAGGCCTCTAGGGCATTGTATGTAGCTTCGTCATGGGCAAAGCTTATATATCTTATAAGTCTGTAATCTATGTTTCCTTTGGAGTGAAGATCTTTAAATATCTCAAGATTGTTTTTAGCAATATCCGCAAGCGCAGGCAGCGAAAAGGCGGGACGACCACCGGCAATATTTCGCCAGGAGCTGCCGTGATCCATATTGATCAATATAGGAGCAAAACCGGCCTCAGCGAGGTATCTGAATGTGGCACTCCCGGCTATTCCACCTCCGGCGACGAAAGCACCTACCTTGATAGGTTTCTGACCGGTGTAGCGATCTGAAGTGATGAAAACACCACTACCTTCGCGGTTTGAGACGGCACCGATCTCAACCAGGTTGGCCATAGGTCCTCTGGGGGTAAACTCACCTATAACCTCTATTCCATGGTTACGCAACGCCTGACGTGCCCTCTGGAGACATCTACTACCCCTGCAAACTCCCATACCTATACGGGTGATATGCTTTAACTCCTGAGCTGTAATACTGGTGCGATTACCCATCATTTCCAGCAACCGCTCCAGAGTAACATCTTCACAATGGCAAATATAGGTATCAGCGAAATCCTCTTTGGCCGACTCTGTTTTGGATACCGGCTGCAACTCCGGCATATCCGGATACTCCTCTTTTAATATAAATCCCCGAGCCTTCAGTAAATCCCCGGGAGAGCTCTCACCATAAATCTCCGTAGCCTTAACAATGGCTACATTGGTACGGTTAGTCTTAATCAGGATACGCTCGATTATGCCCTCTCCCACCTTTTTTCCGTCGTTGTCCACAAGAAAAACGTCGTTTCCACTCTCGGCGGCATACTCGATGGGAAGATATAGTTGTCTTCGGCCGGTATTATATCCGAAAATAGCAAGTCCCGGACATTGTGATACGCACTCCATGCAGCCAATACACTTGTCATAGTCTATCATAGGAACTGTAGAGGTGGAACTCTTAGTGATCGCACCATAGCGGCAGGCAAAAGAGCAGGGATTGCAGGCAAATCCGTAAAGACAGTCTATCAAGACAAAACCCCTTTTTGCCATACGCTCGGCAGAGGGAATACGCGGCTCATCTAGAATCCGTTTGGGGTGCTGCTGGGAGTCTATATATTCCTTGGAAATGTTAAGGTATTCATCATAATTGATCCTGCGACCGAGTGCCTGCATGATCTCAAAAGCACACTGGCGACCCCTTAGTACCGCAGAAGTACCCTCTCCGATACGTACCGCATCTCCAACTCCATAACATGCAAGCCCGAATACCTCCTGCCCTTTGCGCAGCAGCTGGTTATCAGGCATAAGTCCTGTACAAATGTTTATGCAGTCAATTCCATCTATACGGCGTTCCGTACCGGGAATCGCCTTGAAATTTTCACATCGTGCTATAATTGCTCCGGTGATGCCGCTGCGATCTTCATTGGGTATGGCCTCAAGCAAAATATGAGAAGTCATTATTGGAATACCGAGACGGCGAACGCGATTGGCCTGGACGGGAAATCCTCCCTCGTGAGGCATCGCCTCAATAATTGCCTTTACACGGGCACCGGCCTGCATTGCCTGGTAGGAAGTGAGATAACCTATATTACCGGCACCTACGGTGAGAATATTTTTCCCTAGAAGGGTATACTCCTTGTTCATCATCCTCTGAACCACGGCGGCGGTATAAACTCCCGGCACATCATCATTTTTTAGCGCAGGCATAAAGGGCAATGCTCCGGTAGCTATAACAAGTTGGTCAGCCTCTACATAGAACACCTCCTGTGTCACAATGTTTTTAACGGCAATCAGCTTGCCTTCAAGAATGTCCCATACAGTAGAATTTAGAAAAATTCCTTCCTCGTCCTCTCCTGAAAGAGTTTTTGCTATATCGAAACCTCTCATTCCGCCGAACTTGCGTTCACGCTCGAAGAAGAAAAATTGGTGAGTCTGCATCACAAACTGACCGCCGATTTTGTCATTATTGTCTATGACAATATTATCCACCCCTGCCTTGTTGAGCTCTTCGCGCACAGCCAGACCGGCAGGACCCGCTCCAATTATAGCTACTGTGGTACGATAAGTACGTTTAGGCGCATCTTTAGCAAAACTCTCCGGCACTGCTGCCAAAACCCCTTTACCTCCTGCAGAATTGGCATCCCCAATACGCTCAACTACCTTGACACCATCAACCTTGGTGATACATATCCTGCGGATTGTACCATCGACCAACATTTCACAGGCACCACATTTGCCGATACCGCACTCCATAGAGCGATGGCGCCCTAAAAGACTGTGCTGGTGAACAGGAAATCCCGCCTGGTGAAGCGCTGCTCCAATGGTATGGCCCTTCTGTCCGCGAACAGGAGTGCCTTCAAATAGAAATTCCACAAGATCTTCCTGTGGAACATCCAAAATGGGGTGATTTGTTATTTTATACATAAAATCGAGTGCATTAAGAATTGCCAAATTTAACTTTTTTTTACAGAAAAAGAAACTTTTTCAAAATAGTCCGTTTTAACACGGGTTGTTTGCAGTAAAGGAGATATCTTGCAATATTGTTAAACTAAAAATGGAGGTAAAAAATGAAAAGATTTGTGTGGATGGGGATTTTATTCTCCATCATTATGGCATCCTGCAATATGGATGCCTTTTCTGAAGGCGAGGCATCACTCACATTCTCTTTTGCCGTGCCACTGAAAACTACCGTTACGAAAGCCCTGTCAATGCCGGACACCAACTCATTTGTCCTGCTGGTCAGGAGCAACACCGGAGAGACACTCTACAATGGACTTTATGGAGCCAGACCTGCTGAAATTACAGTATCAGCAGGTACATACGAGGTCTCTGTACGATCTGTCGAATTTGAAAAACCTGCATTCGAGACTCCCCAGTTTGGAGACAGCAAAGTTATTGTTGTCTCAAATGGTGAAAAGGTATCTGTGGCATTTCTCTGTAAACTGCTCAATTCAGGTATGAGATTCTCGTTTACGGAAAGATTTCTCCAAAAGCACAGCAGCGGACACATTTTGCTGGAACAGGAGGCCGGCAATCTGGAGTATCTGTTTACGGAGCAGCGTACCGCCTATCTCAAGGCAGGCAATGTCGGGATCTGCCACAAGATGACAACGGCTAGCGTCCCGCTGTTCAACCGAACTCTTGGGCCGGGTGAGATATACAACATCACATTGGATGCATCGGCGGCAGAATCTGCCTCGGAGTTTAGCATCAAAGTAGACACGACCGCTTTGTACATAAATGAAAGAGTAATCATAGGTGAAGAGTTTAGCGGTGCAGACGGCAGCAGTGCAGAGAAGGCGGTATCGGTATCTCAAGCCAAAAATCGTGTCGGTGATACACTATGGGTATGGGGATACATCGTGGGAGGTGATATGACTTCATCATCGGTTACCTTTGTCGGCCCCTTTACCAAAGATTCGCACATAGCCATTGCGGAAAATCCCTCCGAAAAGAGTCGTGAAGCCTGCTTTTCTGTAGAGCTCTCTAAAACAGCCGTTAAAACTGCCCTAAATCTGGTCTCCAATCCCACTAACCTTGGACGAAAGGTTTTTCTTAAGGGAGCGGTTGTGGAATCCTATTTCGGCCTCAACGGCCTGAAGAAAGTAACAGAGTATAGTATGTAGTTTGGAGTATGGAGTTACTCGGAACTCGGAACTAAACACTAAAAAAATGTTCGGAAATTCCCGAACATTTTTTTTACATTCCTCCATCCACTACTATCGTCTGGCCTGTGACGTACCCGGAAAGGTCGGAGGCAAGGAAGAGAGCGACATTTGCTACATCTTCGGGAGTGGCGCTGCGACGGAGTGCAATCATCTTGAGCCATCCCTGGCGTACATCTTCGGGAAGGGCATCAGTCATTTCCGTCTCCACAAATCCCGGGGCTATGGAGTTGGCGCGAATACCGCGTGAACCCATCTCTTTGGCAACACTTTTTGCCAACCCAATCATTCCTGCTTTTGAAGCTGCATAGTTGCATTGTCCCGCGTTACCAGCAATACCCACGATAGAGGTCATATTGATTATGCTGCCGCCTCTTTGGCGTGCCATAATAGGCACTACTGCATGGGTGAAGTTGAATGCCGATTTAAGATTGACTGTAAGGATTTCATCCCACTGCTCTTCGCTCATTCTCATTATAAGACCGTCCCGAGTCACACCTGCATTATTGACCAAAATGTCTATTCTGCCAAAATCAGCCATTACTTGATCTACTAGCTCGTGCGTCTGCTTAAAATCGGATGCATCTGAAGTATATCCTTTGCATCGCACTCCAAATGCCGTTACTTGCGCCACGGTATCGAGAAAGTGCTTAGTCTCGCTACGTGCCGTAAATGCAATGTCTGCACCCTCCTGGGCAAATTTAATGGCAATAGCCTTGCCGATACCTCTCGATGCACCGGTTACAAGTGCGATTTTTCCCTTTAGAAGTCCCATATCTCTTAATTATTGTTTTCTCTCCTCCAATTTGTCGTTGTCCACAAGAGCAAATGCCAGTTTGCTTTTCACGCACAGTTTCCCATCTACAGACCCGGTAGCTTCTGTAAAATAGACCATCCCTTTTTTATCTATAATCCTGGCAGTAGTCTCAAAAGTGTCTCCGGGGAAAACCGAATTCTTGAACCTTACCCCCTCAATACCTGCATAAAAAGGTGTTCGTCCCTTCAAATCATCACCTATAAGCAACGAGCATGCCTGTGCCATCATCTCGCAAAGTATTACTCCCGGTACAACCGGATGGCCGGGAAAGTGTCCCTTAAGGAAAAATTCATCTCCCGTAACGTAGTAACTGGCATGAGCCACATTATTGTCATCGATCTCGATTTTATCAACCAGTATCATCGGCTCTCTGTGAGGGATGAACTCTTTGATCTGCTCTCTAGTCATAATCCTGTGCAAATATAATTAAAAGGTTTATAAATTGATTCTGCGCAAAGCAATACAGCCATTGTGCCCCCCAAATCCCAGGGAATTGGAGAGAGCTATATCTGCTGCAAAATTACGTGCCTTGTTTGGAGTATAATCGAGATCACACTCGGGATCCGGCTCATTCAGACCTATCGTAGGAGGGATAATTCCCTCACTGAGAGCCATCACAGCTGCTACCAGTTCTACACCTCCTGCACCACCCAGCATATGACCGGTCATGGACTTGGTAGAACAAATGGCAACTTTGCGAGCCTCCTCTTCACCTACGGCAAGTTTTATTGAGAGTGTCTCGGACTTGTCGTTGAGAGGGGTTCCTGTACCGTGAGCATTGATATGGATTTTCTCTCCCTTACGGTATACGGCCTCTTCAAGTGCCTGGCGCATTGCCTCAGCTGCTGTTGTAGCATCTGGGCGCGGTGCAGTATAATGGTAAGCATCACAGGTGTTGCCATAGCCACTGACCTCCGCATAGATTTTAGCGCCGCGAGCCACTGCGTGGTTGTACTCTTCCAGCACAACTATTCCCGCCCCCTCTGCTATAACAAAACCCTGCCTACGTATATCGAAAGGCAGAGAGGCCTGTAGAGGGTCCTCCGAGCGGGATAGTGCTCTGCTATTAGCAAATCCGCTGATGGAAAGCGGGTGAACAGCAGCTTCTGAACCTCCGCAGATGATGGCATCAGCATAACCATGTTTTACAGCTCTAAAGGCCTCTCCTATCGAGTGGGTACCCGTGGCACAAGCAGTCACTATCGGCAGACAAACACCCCTCGCATCGTACTCGATAGCTATATTGCCGGAAGCAATATTGGAGATCATCATCGGGATAAAAAGTGGAGATACCCACTTTGGACCATCCTGAACCAGTTTGGTGGTCTCTGTAACGAAGGTATCCATACCTCCGATACCTGATCCTATATAAACTCCGAGGCGTTCAGGAGCAATATTCTCCTTATTCAGACCACTTGCAGTCATGGCCTGGTGGGCCGCAGCAAGAGCAAAGAGTGCATAACGATCATTCTTTCGTGCAGTAGGTGGGTCAATGCCATGATCACCGGGGTTGAAGTTTTTGACCTCACCGGCAATTTTTACCAAAAGATTGTCCGTAGGAAAACGCTCAATCATCCCTATTCCGCACTTTCCTGCAATAATGGAAGACCAGAACTCTTGCAAGTTATTTCCAACAGGGGATATTACCCCCATTCCTGTTACAACTACTCTACGTGCCATATTAAAAATATTTAGAAGAACCTTCGAGAAGATTCCTGGCATCGTTCACGATCTCCAGTATAATCTCTTTTGCGGGTTGAACCTTCTTAACCAGTCCTGAACCCTGGCCGGCCATGAAGCTGCCCATCTTTTCATCTCCATCCTTAACCGCTTTACGGAGCGACCCGCTACCAAATTCCATTATGGATTCCGGGGTCTGCGTAGGGTCGTTCTCCATCTGAGCAAATTTTCTGCTAAATGGAGTTTTCAATGCTCGTACCGGATGCCCAAGAGTTTTACCGGTAACAATGGTATCGGTATCGCTTGCGGCAATAATTTTTTGCTTATAATTGTCGTGAGCGTTAGATTCAGTGGCGGTAATAAAGCGGGTGCCTATTTGAACACCTTCTGCACCGAGCATCATCGCAGCGGCAAAGCCTCTGCCATCTGCAATACCACCTGCAGCAATTACGGGGATGGAAACCGCATCGCACACCTGCGGTATAAGGGCCATGGTATTCATCTCACCAATATGCCCTCCTGCTTCACCGCCTTCAGCAACAACAGCGACTGCACCTATCTTCTCCATTCGTATGGCAAAAGCAGCTGAGGCCACGACAGGTATTACTTTGATACCTGCCTTAAGCCACTGTTCCATATATTTTGCAGGCGTACCGGCACCTGTGGAAACTATCGGTACCTGTTCATCTATAACAAACTGTGCCACTTGATCCGCAATGGGACTCATCAGCATTATGTTTACGCCGAAAGGCTTGTTTGTCATTTTTTTACATTTTCGGATCTCTTCAAGGACCACATCCGCACTTGCATTGATGCTGGAGATGAGACCCAGGCCTCCTGCATTGGAGACGGCACTGGCGAGACTGGCATCGGCTACCCAAGCCATACCACCTTGTACGATAGGGTACTCAATACCCAACAGTTCTGTAATTCTTGTTTTTATCATGATTATTAGTTTTTTGACCATTTTAGGAGGCAGGCTCCGGCTGTGAAGCCTGCTCCAAATGCGCTCAACACTATGGTATCTCCGCTATTTAGTGTTTGGTTACGGTTTAGTTCATCAAGGAGAATGGGTAAACTGGCAGAGGATGTGTTTCCATAATTCTCGATATTGTGCGGAAATTTGACTTTGTCCTGGTCGAGCGTTTTTCTTATTGTTTCAATAATACGGATATTTGCCTGGTGGAGAAGATAGTAATCCACTTCATCGTAAGTGATGCCGGTATATTCTACTACTCTGCGAATATCATTCAGCGAAGAGTTCACTGCAAGTTTAAAGACATCTTGTCCCTTCATTACGAGCGGACCTCCGAATTCTTCCTTTGTGATGAAAGGAGTCTTTTCGAGCTGCCTGATCTGATATAGGGGGTCAATGTTGCTAAATGAAGAGAGAGAAAAGGATTTGAAGTCATCTCCTCTGGAGAGAACTGCTGCACCTGCACCATCTCCGAAAAGGACGCATGTGCTGCGCTCCTGCCAATCACACATACGTGTTGGCTCCTCTGCACAAAGCACGAGGATATGGTTTACGTTACTTTTGGCTTTAAAATAAGAGTCCGCAATATCCAATGCGTAGATAAATCCTGCACAAGCACTGTTCAGGTCAAGACAAGGGCAGGTGGCTCCTACCATACCCTGAACAATACAACTCAATGAGGGAGTAATGTACTCATTTACTACATTAGAGCAAATTATGAAATCCAGATCCTTTGCGGTGATTCCGGCATCTTCCAATGCTTTATTGCAAGCTTCCGCAGCCAGATCCTCTAACTTTTCGTGTGAAATAAGTTGGCGTTGCTTTATACCGGTGCGAGTGGTAATCCACTCGTCACTTGTGTCAAGAAAAGTGGAGAGCATCTCATTGGTCACTACAAGTGACGGATGGGCCCTCCCCGTCCCGATAATATTCATTCTTTTAAAAATTTTTGAGTTTCGCCCGCAAAGCTATTTTAGTGGCGACAAATGACAAAAAGATTGTGGTTGTCGATGATGTTATGTGGTAGAATTCGTCCCTTTTGGGGTAAAATTTTCGTTTTTGTGGCATCTTTTATTAACTTTGAATATTAATTAGACAATATGAATAAGATATTACCGGATTATCTGCTTGAAAAAAGGCACCAGATAGTTACCGTCATTGTCACTATTGTTATATCAGTAGGATTTCTATCAATATATGTGCCTTTTTCATCTACAATCTGGTTTAAACTATCAGGGGCAGTTTCGTTCTTTCTCACGGTAGGATGCGTAGCAGTTGCTTTTCTGATTCTTGCCGCGTGTCGTGTACTTATGTGCAGACTAAGAAAAAGACGGCAATTCCGCTCTTGGAGTTATGCTCTTTGGATGCTTGCCGAAGCACTTGTGATAACTCTCTTTTATTCCTACGTGACGCACACGCTGATGAAAGCGGACCTTATAATAGGAAATTTCCCTTTTGTGACCCTGTTTTCCAAAGGTCTGGTAGTGGTAATTGCCATACTTATCCTTTCAAACACCATCTCCATACTCTGGTCTATCCAACGCGACCAAAAGGAGCGTTTGAGGATACTTTATGCCGGATGGAGAAGGAATGCGCATAGTCCTCTAAGCGTGGATGGCAAACCTATCTCTGCCGGAGCCGGAATCAGTGCAGGTGACTTTGCTGCAAAGAGAAAAAGTAGCGTCGAATCGGAAGACGATGATGATATGATCGGCTCAATTCATCAGGACATTGATCCCAGAATTATCAACCTTTATGATCACAATGGCATTATGAGGTTTTCCATAAAAGAGTCCGACCTCTACTATATAATATCCCAGGACAACTACGTGCGTATACACTACCTAAACAATGGCGAAATGTCGAGTTATATGCTGCGTTGCCCCCTCAAAGTGATAGAAAAATCTCTCAAGGGCTCTTCACTGATCAGATGTCACCGCTCTTATATGGTCAATATATCCCGAATAAAGGTACTACGCAGTGAAAGAGAAGGTTTTTTCATTGACCTCGATTATGATGGTGCTGCAGAAATTCCTATCTCAAAGAGCTATTCCGATACCTTTATGGAACATTTCTCGAAAAAGGTAGCGGGCAAAGAATTAGACGATATAAACATCAAATAACTATAAATAAATATTTTTGAATTATGGAAAAACAGGCTATACTAAAAGCTATGCAAGAGGCGGACAAACCCCTTGGAGCAGGTGATGTTGCAAAACTGACAGGAATTGACCGTAAAGTAGTTGACAAAGTATTTGCAGAAATGAAGAAAAGTGGAGAAATAATCTCTCCTGTCAGATGCAAATGGACACCGGCGAAATAAGTACCGGGGTGCAGGGTGCGGGGTGCAGGTTATGCGCTACTCGTAACTGACTCATAACAAAAAAGAGGGTGACATCAAGTCGATTTGACTTTGTTGTCACCCTCCTCATTTGGAAGCCTATATTCCGCAAAAAGTTATTTCACTCTGCCGGGATACTTATCAAGAGCCACCTCGAGGCACTTCAGTGCAGCCTTGAGGTCCTCCTCCTTTAGCACGTATGCCATACGGATCTGATTGGTACCAAGTCCCTTGGTGGCATAGAATCCTGCAAGAGGGGCTACCATTACTGTCTGACCTTCGTACTCAAACTCCTCAAGCAACCATTGCGCAAACTTGTCACTGTCGTCTACAGGTAGTTGCACCACAGCATAGAATGCACCCATAGGCATGGGAACCTGAACACCCTTAATCTTCCTAAGACCTTCGATTAGCACATTGCGACGATGTATATACTCGTCACGAACTTCCTTGAAATATTCTGCAGGGGTATCCAGAGCACCTTCAGCGGCAATCTGACCATAGGCAGGTGAGCAAAGACGTGCTTGAGCATAACGGAGCACATATTTCATCACCTCCTTATTTTTTGATACTATAAAGCCGATTCTTACGCCACAGAGACTGTATCTCTTAGAAACCGAATCCAGGAGTATGACATTCTCCTCCAGCCCGGGGATATGCATACAGGAGAAGTGAGGTTCGTCAGTATAACAGAACTCACGGTATACCTCGTCGGAATAGATATAGAGCCCATATTTTTTGGCAATTGCGCCGAGCTCCATCAGAGCCTCTTTCGTGTATAGAGAACCTGTCGGATTGCCCGGGTTGCATATGATTATACCTTTGGTCTTCGGAGTTATTTTCTTCTCAACTTCCGACATCGGGGGGAGAGCAAAACCATCCTCTATCTTGGTGGTGATGGGCTTGAGGATAACATCGTTCTGCAAAGCGAAAGAGTTATAGTTAGTGTAGAAGGGCTCAAACACGATAACCTCATCATCGGGGTTACAGGTAACTGCAAGTGCAATCTGGAGTGCCTCGCTACCACCGTTTGTTATGTTTATGCAAGATGTATCAATATCGATATTGATCCCCTTGTAGTACTTTACAAGTCCTTCGAGAAGGCTCTTGTTGCCTGCGGAATTGGGATACTCGACAAGTTTGAGCTGATTGTTCTTTACAGCATCAAGTGCCTCTTTTGGGGAAGCAATGTCGGGCTGACCGATGTTGAGGTGATACACTTTAACGCCTCTTTTCTTTGCTGCATCAGCAAAAGGAACAAGCTTTCTAATAGGGGAAGCCGGCATCTTTTGGGCTTTTTCGGATAATGTTAGCATTTTAAAAAAATCAATTATTATTGTTTATTGTTGTTAAATAATCAGTTCTCAATCTATCTGTGATTGCCATTGCCATATTTTGCAAGTTCTCTCATAAAGCCTTCAATTTTAGGCTGAACTGCGCTGGTGGGACAATCAAAATTATTCACCAATATTGCAAACTTAATGTAACCCTTTTTCGTCTTTACATAGCCTGCATAACATCTGACGCTCGACAAAGAGCCGCTTTTTGCCCTGATAATCTCCTTGATTTCCTTTTTCTCTTCCTTTAATACCCCCTCGAGTGTGCCGGGACGCCCCGGACCGGGGAAACTCTCAAAGTATTGGGCAAATGTAGCACTTTGTTCTTTATAAGTATAAAAATTTGTAAAGAATCGAGGCGAAACATAGTTTTCTCTGGAGAGGCCGCTACCGTCATCCTGGCAAAGCCCATAGGTGTCTACACCGTGATCCCTGAGATACTGCTCCACAGCCTCCGTGGATGCGTAAAAATAGGAATTATCCACAAGCGCTTTACCGAGCATCTTGAGCATGGTCTCAGCGTAAAAGTTGTTGCTGATGGTATTGGTTACATTGATGATCTCTATCAGTTCGGGAGAGAAGGTCTCCGCCAAATAAGTGAGTTTATTCTGATCCGGCACCGCGATGCCCATCTGCCTGAGCGAAGCCACATCATTTACTCCACGGGAAGGAATACCTTTCCCTGTGAGAAAACTTTCGAAAGCACCTGCACAAGTAGAGGGACCGAATCTGTTGGAACGTGTGACTACCCTCTTAGGCATATCTACCGCAAAGGTGCCCACAAATTTACCTACCGGAGCAAGATTGGTAACATAGTATTCAGTACCGTCACGACTCTTTTCCGGGCCGGTAATAACCTCGTTGATATAGGTCATTCTCGGTGAGTATGGAGGAAGCGGTGTAATTTTAACCGGATCTCCCACTGTTGCTCCCGGCTCAATCTCAAAACGGCTGAGGTTTTCAGCGTATGAAAGGCCGGAAGGACCGCTGCCATAGTAGTAGCCCAGATTGCCGTAAGCCCAGCTATCAGGAATATTCTCATCTATAAAGAAACGGTCATCACCGATGATGCTTCCATTTATGCGTTTTATACCGGCTTCGGCTATTGCATCTGCCCATATTGCGAAAATAGAATCTATAGGAAATGCTATCTTATCATGTGACCCTAACGTAGGATCACCTCCCCCAACTATGTAGAGATCGCCATTCAGAGTACCGTCATCCATGATACAGCCGTCATAAGCCACCTTTGTAGAGAACTTGAAGTCAGGACCGAGCACCTCAATGGCCACTCCCGTGGTTATGGTCTTCATCGTTGAAGCCGTCAGCAGTGGCATCTCTCCATTCCAGGAAGCGATATCTTTTCCGTTTTCATCCACGGCAAGAATGCCGACTGCAGCATTGATGAAGAGTGAGTCGGTCTTGAGTTGTCGATTAATGTAATTCTGTACCCGGTTCTGGGCAAAAAGAAGCCCCGGCAAAAGTAAAAGGGCGGCAATTAGTCTTGTACGCATAGTGTTGTGCTTTATTGAGGTGGACAAAAATAGCAAAAAAGAGGGATTGTTTCAATAAAACAAGTAATTTTGTGGAATATTATTCAAAAAAGAGATAGCAATGGGCAGTTTTAGAGGAGATATGAACAATACCGAAGCCAACAGATATGCTGCAAGGGGGGTTTCCTCTTCCAAAGAAGATGTGCATAAGGCTATAGCCGATATGGATAAGGGGCTTTTCCCAAAAGCGTTCTGCAAGATCGTACCCGATTTCCTGAGTAATGATCCTGAATACTGTGTGGTGATGCACGCTGATGGTGCAGGTACCAAAAGTTCTCTCGCTTATATTTACTGGAAAGAGACAGGCGACATGAGTGTCTGGAAAGGTATAGCTCAGGATGCGATTGTGATGAATACTGACGACCTGCTCTGTGTTGGGGTCACAGACAATATCTTAATCTCCTCCACTATCGGACGAAACAAACAACTCATCCCGGGAGAGGTAATCAGCGCACTCATTGGCGGATCGCAGGAATTTGTCAGAAAGATGGCTGATTTAGGCATCGGGCTGCTGCTTACAGGCGGCGAGACTGCGGATGTAGGGGATTTGGTACGGACCGTGATAGTTGACAGTACCGTGTGTGCCCTTATGCGTCGTAGCGATGTGATAGACAATGGACGTATTTGTGCCGGTGATGTGGTGGTAGGACTGGCATCCTTCGGACAAGCCACATACGAAGAGGAGTACAACGGCGGGATGGGTAGCAATGGGCTTACTTCAGCACGCCACGATATGTTTGAGCACTCCCTGGCTGCAAAATATCCTGAAAGTTTTGACAACTCGGTTGATGAACAATATGTTTATTGCGGGAGCAAGTCCCTTACCGATTTAGAGCCTGAGAGCGGACTGACCTACGGTAAACTGGTACTCTCTCCCACACGCACCTATGCACCGGTAATTAAAGAGGTACTGAAGAATTATCGCCCTCAGGTCCACGGTATGGTACACTGCTCGGGTGGTGCCCAGACCAAGGTGCTTCATTTCATTGAGGGCCTGAAGGTGATCAAGGACAACCTCTTCCCTACACCGGTGCTCTTTAGGACTATCCAACAGGAATCAGGTACTCCATGGAGTGAGATGTATAAGGTGTTCAATATGGGACATAGGATGGAACTATATGTTCCTGAAAATATAGCGAGGGATATTATCTCCATTTCCGAAGGATTCGGGATAGAGGCGCGTATAGTAGGAAAAGTGGAAAAAAGTCATCAAGCTGAGGTAGAAATAATTTCAGAACAGGGGAAATTCAACTATAGAAGATAATTATGAAAAAAGTACTGATCATCACACTTGCATTATCCGCGACTTTTTTGTCCTGCAAGAAAAATGTTCCACAGGCGATCATCAATCTGCCCATCATCGACAGAGCTCTCCATGACAGCACCTCAGTATTTTATGGAGATTTTGAAGAGTACCCGGAAGATCTCAAGATGCTGCCCATCGGAGTCTTCGATTCCGGCACAGGAGGTTTGACGGTTCTCGAAAAAATCGTATCTCTGGATGTTTTTGACAATATAACCGGCAAAATGGGCGATGATGATATCCTGGACTTTGCAGGAGAACATTTCATATATCTCGCAGATCAGGCCAATATGCCCTACGGCAATTATGATGCAGAAGGCAAGAGCGATTATCTTAGAGAACTGGTAGTCAAAGATGCGCTTTTCCTGCTCGATGACAATTACTACGAAACACAATACGATAGAGAGGCCAACGGAGTTAAACCCCGCGTAAAAATCATCGTAATAGCCTGCAATACCGCTACTGCGTATGGGTTGAAGGATATAGCTTCGCTGCTGGAGCAGAGCAAGACCGGTGTAAAAGTGATTGGAGTAATCAATGCCGGAGTAAAGGCAACTCTAGACGAGTTGAATGTGAGTGAAGGTGATCAGCCGTTTGCCATTGGAGTACTCGCAACTCCCGGTACAATTGCATCCGGTGCATATCAGCGCACAATTGAAGAGATGGTAGCAGAGCGTGGCATTAAGACAAATGTGACAGTTGTCAACCAGAAAGGGTACGGATTTGCCGAGGCTGTGGACAGCGAGCCTGATTTTGTCAACCCTGCCCTTATATTTCCGCGCGATTCATACAGGGGTCCCCGTATAGGGCAGGGAGATGAGTCCATAGACATTAATTTAATGAGGATTTATAATTTCGATTTTGCCGGCTACAGAATGCTCTATAAGCGAGATGCTCAAGGTAGTTACAAAGAGATCCAGCTCAATGATGCTGTCAACTACGCCCGCTTCAACCTCGTTTCACTGGTAGAGAAACATCGTCTTAGTGGTTCTACAGCACCTCTTAGAGCGGTAATTTTGGGATGCACCCACTACCCTTTCCTGATAGAGACACTTTGGCAAGTTATAGACGAACTCAAAAACGTTAAAGTTGAAGGGCAATATCTCTACAAACATCTGATTGCAGATGATTTCTTATTTATAGACCCCGCAGTCTATACTGCAATTGAGTGCTACATGACCCTGCGCGAAGAGGGAAACCTTGCTCTGCGCATCGGAGAGCAAAGAGTCAATGGATATATCTCCGTCCCTGATGGATTTCTTGACGGCAAATACCTCACTTCGGACGAAAAACTCACCTACGAATTCAAATATGGAAGGGATGTGGATTCACAAATCATAGCAACCAAACAGGTACCCTTTTCAAAGAGCAATATTGACAGTAACAACCTCCTGCGTATCAAGTTACTGTTGCCCTATTCTTACGAACTCATCTATCCCACACTCTACTGATGTTAAACGAGCATATCACACCTGAAGAGATAGAGTGCCTGGAGATCATTTCATTTCCCGGAGAAATCAATGTAATTTCAACTACCGGAAAGAAATTTTCAGAGGCCATAAAGCATCTGAGGGAACAAATATTTATCGGTTTTGATACCGAGACAAAACCTAACTTCAATGCCAATACCCCAAGGCACAAAACAGCATTGCTTCAACTGGCCAGTGAGACAAAAGCATTTCTGTTTAGAGTAAATAAGATCGGGCTACCGCAGGAGCTGGCTGACCTATTGTCTAACCCGGAGATAACCAAAGTGGGGGCAGCCACAACGGATGATATCAGGGGACTACGGTGTTACAGAGAGTTTGAACCGCGAAGATTTATAGATCTTCAGGACTTCGTCGAACAGTACGGCATACTCGAGAAGAGTGTACGCAAGTTGGCAGCCATCATCCTCGGCAAAAGGATCTCCAAGGCGCAACAGCTCTCCAACTGGGAGGCGGCTAAACTGACCCCCGCTCAGCAATTATACGCAGCCACTGATGCCTGGATTTGCGTTAAAATGTACAAAAAGCTCCTCGCCTCTCCTAAAGTTCCACTACAAGAGAACGAAGTATGAAACGCGTCCATCTCAAGAAAGGCAGGGAAGAGTCCCTGCTGCGTCGTCACCCATGGCTCTTCTCCGGTGCAATATCTCGTATGGAAGGTGAACCGAATGAAGGAGATATAGTATCTGTAATCAGCCAAAACGGTGAACTTTTAGGCTACGGACATTTTCAGATAGGTTCGATCGCAGTACGAATTCTCAGTTTTGATGATGCTGCTCTCTCCCCTTATTTCTGGAAGGAGAGGATCTCAGCTGCATATAGACATCGACTCTCTATCTCTCTGAAGAATACCGACTGCTATCGTCTGGTGCATGGAGAGGGAGATGGTCTACCCGGCCTAATAGTGGATTGGTACAACGGAGTGGCGGTGGTGCAGGCACATTCGGTTGGTATGTTTCTCTCTTTGGAAAAGATTTCCAATGCCCTAAAAGAGGTTTATGGAGAGCAGCTCATGGCAATTTACGATAAGAGTTCGGTGACTGCTCCATTCAATGCCGGATTAGACCTTAGCGATGGTTATCTCTATTGCAACGACGCTTTTGAAAGCGCTAAAGAGGGTGTGGTTGTGGAGAATGGACATAAATTCATAGTAAGCTGGGAGGAGGGACAAAAGACCGGCTTCTTTCTGGATCAGAGAGAAAACAGGGCACTTGTCGAGAGATATGCTTCCGGGCGCAAAGTACTCAATCTTTTCTCTTACACCGGTGGATTTTCCGTATATGCGCTCGCCGGCGGAGCTGCAAGTGTGGATTCCGTAGATAGTTCCTCAAAAGCGGTTGCCATGATGGAGAGGAATGTAGCCCTCAACGCTCTTTCCAACCATCATTCCTTCTGTGAGGATGCTATTGACTTCGTAAAAAATTCTCCTGAGGGCAAATACGATATGATTATAGTTGACCCTCCCGCCTTCGCGAAACACCGGGGTGCACTCAGAAATGCACTCAAAGGCTATCAAAGACTAAATAGTGCGGCAATATCCAAAGTAGCTCCGGGAGGTATCATTTTTACTTTCAGTTGCTCGCAAGTGGTGGATAGCTACTCTTTCGCCCTCGCCATTTTTTCTGCCGCAGCTGAAGCAGGAAGGAGCGTAAAAATACTCGACCGGCTCAATCAGCCGGCCGATCATCCCGTAAATATTTTCCATCCGGAAGGAGAGTACCTCAAAGGTCTGGTACTCTACGTCGAATAAAAACCTCTTCTGCCGGAGGCAGAATCTTGTTTTTATAAAAGAGCATCGGCAAGCCTCTCAAGTGCAGGATAGTCTGTACTCTTCATACGGCTTCTAATGGTAACGGTAGGCTCAACTATGGTGATATTGGTCATCTGGCAGAGCATTTCATTCATAACTCTCGCTGCTGAGGGAGCCCACGAGCCGTTTTCTATAAGCCCTATGGTACGTCCCATAAAACATTTCATCTGTAAGATATGAATGAAACTATGCATCGGGGTAAAGAGACCATTGTCATAAGAGGAGGCTGCAAGAACCAGTTTATCGTATCGGAATGCATCTGAAACATTGCGAGAAACGTCTGTGCGACATAAGTCTCTGATGAATACATTTTCCGCTCCCTTAGACTCAAGCAGCTCTTTCAGTTTTTCTGCTGCCTCCATAGTTCCACCGTAAATGGAGGCCACTGCTATCATAATGCCCTTAGACTCCGGAATACACCTGCTCCATGTATCGTAGAGTTTGATATATTTTTCAAGATCCTCATTTATAATGGGACCATGGAGTGGGCGAATGGATTTGATCGGGAGGGTTGAGGCTTTTTTCAGAAGAGTCTGGACAGGGCCACCATACTTTCCTACAATATTGATATAATAGCGTCGCGCCTCTTCCGACCAGTCACTATCTTCGCTGCTATAGAATCCGAATTTTGAAAGTGCACCAAATTTGCCGAAAGCATCTGCACTGTAAAGTGCACCGTCAAACTCATCAAACGATACCATCACTTCAGGCCAGTGTACCATAGGCGCCGCATAAAAGCGGAGTTTGTGTTTTCCCAGGTCGAGGAGATCACCCTCCTTCATCTCTATACAGCGGGTAGCGATATCCGGCATGTCAAAGAACTGCGAAAGCATCTTGACTGATCGCATACCTGTTACAACCTGAATTTTAGGATACTTTTCGAGTATTTTTGCAATCATTGAAGAATGGTCAGGCTCAAGGTGATGAACGACCAGAAAGTCCGGATGCCTCTCTCCCAAAGCCTTACTCAGATTTTCCTCCCATTCCTCTCCTTTTCTGGCATCGGCGGTATCCAAAATGGCTACTTTCTCATCCAGGATGAGATAGGAATTATAGGAAATTCCTTGCGGCACTTTGTACTGGCTCTCAAAAAGGTCAATATCAAGGTCGTCAACACCTATGTAGATAACGTCGTCAGTGATTTTCTTCATAATTGCATTTGTATTTAATATAAAAATTGCGCTTTTGCGCTGCAAAGATAGTAAATCCCTCCAAATTGAAAAAAGAGTATTACTCAAATTGGCCTTTCGGGAGTATAATCCAGGTGTGATTCGAAACTTTTCATGCTACTGTTGTGAGAGCTAAGTAATAACGATACAATAAAAATCGCTGGTCAAGAATATTTTCTACTATATTTGCATAAAAAAAATGTAGTTTAGCATTATAGTTTTATCCTCAATCAATTAAGAGACGATTTTTTATTAAAAAACCTTTTGTATCATTTATCTTCAAATCATGAAAAAAATAATTTACTCTTTAATTGTCATAGTCGCATCTATGAGTATGGCAAACGCTCAAGACCTTGTAACCAAGAGAAATGGCGAGGACATTAAGGCCAAAGTCCTGGAAATCACCGGCGATGAGGTTAAATACAGACTCTATGATGAGCCGGATGGTGTAATTTACACCGTTAATAAGTCCGATATCGTAATGATCCGCTACGAGTCAGGTAGAAATGAAATCTTCGACCAAAATGCGATTTCTGATTCTTATTATTCAGAAAAAGAACCAGTAGCTGATATTAGACCGGACATGACTTATAAGGAACTAAAAAAAATATATAACCATAAGGACTTCACTCCATCTTCGAGTGACCGATATAGGCCGGGTTGGACCGGTGTAGCATCCGCGCTTATTCCAGGTCTGGGAGAGACCGTAAATGGGGAATGGAAGCGTGGTGTAGGCAAATTCTGCGGTAGCGTTGTTCTTTTAACTGCCGGCAGCATATATGAAAGGAAAAGTCATGGTGATGATGCTAAAGGATGGCACATTGCGGTTGCAGCTGCTTGCTATGTAGGTGTAGTAGGACTGGATGTTTGGAGTATTGTCGATGCCGTAAGGATAGCTAAAGTAAAAAATATGTACGAGCAGGATTTGAGACGGACTTATTCATTTAACCTGGACCTACATCCTTCGGTAAATTTCGTCCAAATGGGTAACACAGTTCATCCTACAGTAGGATTTACCCTCGCACTACAATTTTAAAAAGACTACTGATTAGTGGTTTAATTATTAATTGAAAATTAATCCTATTATGAAAAAAATATTTTTATCCCTAATCGCCGTAATCGCATCTATCAATTTGGCAAACGCCCAGGACTTCGTAATCATGAAAAATGGTGATGAAATTAGGGCTAAAGTGCTTGAAATCACTGTGGATGAAGTCAAGTACAGGTTATACGACGAACCCGATGGTGTTATCTATACCGTATGGAAAACCGATATTATAATGATTCATTATGAATCAGGCAGAAGTGAGGTATTCTCAAAACAAGTGCTGCCCGGCCCCTATTATTCCCAAAGAGTACCTGTTGATGGTCTCAGACCGGGAATGAAGTATAGTGAGCTTAAACACTTTTATAACTACAAAGATTACATTCCATCCTCGAGTGATTTTAATCCCGGCTGGTGTGGTGTAGCGTCTGCATTCATCCCCGGACTTGGAGAATGTATCCTTGGGGAATGGGGACGAGGTCTGGGCAAATTCTTTGGTAATATGGCACTGATGAGTGTTGCTATAGTCTCTTATAATGCGGGGTATTACACGGGTTATCATGTAGGTTACCATAGTGAAGAGGTAGGATGGTCGCTAGGCGTTGCAGCGCTTTGCTCTGCAGCTGCCGTAGGAATCAATATTTGGAGCATTGTTGATGCCGTAAGGATAGCCAAGGTAAAGAATATGTATGAACAGGATTTGAGACAATCTTACTCGTTTAGCCTTGACCTGCATCCCTCGGTAAACTACATACAAATGGGCAACAAAGTAGAGCCCACTGTAGGATTTACTCTTGCATTAAGGTTTTAAAACTTTTTTTGGTAACTCCTGCCACCTGATGTAGGTTTATCATTATGTAAAGTCGGAATCGTCAAGTACGAGAACTAAAATTAGCGAGCTATGAAAGAGATATTGATATATAAAAGCAAAAACAGTATTGTCATCAACTTGATGGTCACCGCACTTGAAGCTAATGGTATTGCTTACCGACAACATGATGAGTCCATAGATCAACGGCCGGATTCGTATGGTCCGCCTCCGGGTATTTCCATATATGTTTTCCAAAAAGATTATGACAGGGCATTGAAGTTGATCAATCCAATTATTAAGGACAATATAGAGGCTCCGAAACCACTATGTCCCAAATGTGGTAGTGAAGAGGTCGTAGCCATTCCCCGACACAAGTATACCAAACTTGTCATACTGCTTGCTGTCCTTTTATTCCTAATCCCTGGACTCTATTTTGTCTATTCAAGGAATTTAAACATTAGATCCCAGTCCCTCGATATCATAGCAATAGTGATGATCCTATCCAGCATCGCCTTGATGATTGTCAGCAAATACCAAAACGTCAATCACCAGTGCATCAACTGTAGTAAGAAGTTTAATCATATATAGCGAAGCGACACCGCGCTACTTCTGCGCTGCTTTGGTTCCCCAAGGGAACGAGGGTATGTCCGAGTGTGTAGTGTGTAGTGTGTAGTGGTACGGGGAACTAGGTACGAGTTGATAGGTGTTTTTAATGTGTGGTATTGATTGTCGAGTCAGACACCGCTTACCGCGAAACTTGCAACACGCAACACACCTCAAAATAGAATAGCGACCGGTGGTCGCTATTCTATTTTGAGGTGCCTGGCGGATTCGAACCGCCGTAAACGGTTTTGCAGACCGCTGACTAAGCCACTCATCCAAGGCACCGGATTTGGGGCTACAAATATAACCATTTTTTTCAAGAAGCAAACAAAATAGGCCCACTAAGCAAACCATTGTATCAAAAACTATACTCGAGTTTTAGCAAAAGATTGAATCCCGCCTGAGGAAAGAATCCGGCCTCAATATAGTCGGCACTCCCATCTGCAAACGAGGCACGATAGACCCAGGCATCAGCCACATATTTATGGTTAAGCAAATTGTCGGCATAAATCGAGATACCGATATTCTTCCATTTATAATGCACATCTGCCGAAAAAACCGTGTATGCCGGCAGGGAACGCTCATCGGATGAGGTATTGTCATAGTACTGTTTGCCAACATATTTGCCACGCAAAGAAAAAGAGAGCTTGTCCAGAGGGCTCCATGTAGCCATAGCCATTCCAACGATCGGCGGGGACATCAGGATCTCCCCATTTTCAACACGCTGCATCGCCTGTGGCATGGGATTCCATTCGTCCGGATTGTCATATCTATCCACCCATAGGTTGCACTCCGTGATGCGGTTGCGACTCAAAGCTATATTAGCATCAAACCTCAGGCTCTGCAAAGCCTGCCAGCCTGCCGAGAGTTCGATGCCTCGTCTGTAGCTACGCTCCACATTCTCCTTGACTCTGTATCCCACTTCTGTAATTTTACCGGTTTCAAGAAGCTGATTACGATACTCCATAAGGTAGAGATTTGCCGAAAAGGCAAACGGAGGCGAAGTATAATTGTAGCCAAACTCCCAATCGAGCATTCGTTCCGGCAAGATCCTCTCCCCCTCTCCCGCCTTGATGGCCTCCTTGATATCACTTCGCGAAGGCTCCTTGTGGGCCACCGCCAACGATGCATAAGCAGCCGAACGGCCGTCAAAATTCCAGGATACTCCCCCTTTGGGATTGAAGAAATTATAGATAAAATCTTTATCCAAAGCGACGAAATCCTTATCAATACCCGAAAGCGCATAATTTACATTACGATATTGTATATCACCATAGAGATGCAACTTTCCACCGAAAACAGCACCTTCTCCCCGCAAGAAGCCGGAAAGATCCTTTTTGAGACCCCGGTTGAGGTACCATCTCCAATCCTCAGGAATATTCTCATTGTATTTTGCCCAAATCACATTTCCGTAGTGGTCACCGTCGTAGAGCGAACAGGAGAGGTTGCCCAGCAGAAAAAATCCCTCTCCGGAGTACTTTAGATTGGTAGTAGCAGCAAAATTGTTGTTCTCCATCTGCTGGCGTACAACAACATCGCTTCGTTTATAGCGGACTCCGCCTACCAGCTGCTCCGATAATCCGTAATCGGAAAATTTCTTACCGGCTTTATAATTTTCATAATAACCTGCTCCACGGGTATAATTAAAAGTGGCACTCATAGAGAGGTGCGGAGAAAATTGATGTACCCAGATGGCTTGAAGATGATTTTGTAAATAGTTGTCGGTTTCATTATCATAATAGAGTACATTTCCTGACCCATCGCTATACTCTCCTGCAGGATTGTACCTGCGGTCACTCTCCAGCATATCCGCCGGAATGCCCAACCAGGTTATACCGCTTCGCTGTTTGCCCATAATCCAGTTGAGCCGGAAGGAGTCGGAGCTACGCAACCAGCCCAAAGCTGCATAAGCCGAGTGTAGCCTTGCAAAGGCATTCCTTATATAGCCCTCAGTGGTATTGTACGAGTAGTTCATATCGAGCGATAGCCCGCTCTTACCTCGTCCCGTACCGGCACCGACGGTGGTACTGCCGGTGAGCCACGAACCTCCTGAGAGGGCAACCTTGGCATAAGGGTTTTCAGCGTCCCCAAGGGTGCTCATATTCAGAGTCGCTCCAAAGGCACCCGCCCCGTTGACCGAAGTACCTGCGCCCCTCTGCAATTGTACAGATTCTAGAAATCCCGCAATGGCGGGAATATTGACCCAGAAGACCTTCTGCGACTCTGCGTCATTGAGCGTGATACCGTTGATGTTGACATTGATGCGGGTAGCATCACTCCCCCTGACCCTCATTTGGGAGTAGCCCAGGCCGGTTCCACCTTCGTTGGTGGCCACCACGGAGGGCTGTAGTGAGAGCAGCATGGGCAGTGAGGTCATTGTACCCGCTCTCGAAAGATGCTCTCTTTTGATCTCGGTGGATGTGACAGGTGTCCCCGATTGCGCCCTCGATGCAGTCACAATGGTACTGTCGATAGTGTAATGGGGATGTGATTGGTGTAAATCCGGTGCACTGTTCTGTGCTGATTGTTGTGCAGATAAGAGTGCACAAAGCAGCAGAAATGCTGCTGATAACAATGTTTTTTTCATAAAAATCCTCCCTACGCCGGTATTATCCGGATCAGGTTTAGTGGGTGTGTTCTCAGCCCCCGCAAGGGGAGCACCCCCGATTGTTAATAAATCTATGTCAATATCCCCTAAAGGGGAAACTTTCTACTTTTGTTTCTCCACGAGCGTTACGCGGAAAATTTTCGGCCAATATTTTCCCGTAAGCCAGATGGCTCCATCACGGTCATTATAAGCAATACCATTTAACACATCCGTGGAGGGCTTACGCAGAGCTGAAGGCAGAAGATTGCGACAATCTATCATACCCGTAACTGCCCCGCTTGAAGGGTTGATGGTCACTATCGCATCGCTGCCATAAACATTGGCCCAAATCTCCCCATTGATATATTCCAGTTCATTCAGATAGCGCAGAGACTTTCCATTAAGGGTAACCGTGACCTGTTTTTCAACCTTGAAGTTATCGGGGTTGCGGAAAGTGAGCGATGAGCTGCCGTCACTCATTATCAGGTATTTGCCGTCAGTGGTCAGACCCCACCCCTCGCCTCTGTATCGTACCGAGCCGATTAATGACATCGTTTTGATATCATATACAAAGCAGGTATTCTCCTGCCAGGTGAGAATATAGATACGACCTTTGAGCGCACAAGCTCCCTCGAGGAAATATTTTCTGTCGAAATTTATCCTATTAAGCACTTTGCCGGTTGCAAGCTCCACCTTACGGAAAGAAGATTCGCCATATTGACCACAAGACTCATAAAGCTCTCCTTCGTAAAAAAAGAGTCCCTGCGTATATGCGCTTACATCGTGAGGCAGACTCTCCTCAACCTGCAAAGTATAATGTCTCGCATTCTGAGCACTGCTCTCACAGGCTGTGAGAAGTACACAGGAGACAAAAAGCACGATATACAACAGAGGTTTTTTCATTACGCAGACAAAAGTAGATATTTTTTCGTACATTAGCAGTCTAATCGGAAAATAAAGTAACATAAGATATGGATATAGAAAGTCGCAAGAACCTATATACAGAGCATTTTTATATCAAAAGTTTTGAAACAGACCCATTCAAGATTTTCAAACTTTCATCATTTCTGAGCGTAGCTCAGGAAATTGCAGGTGTAAGTGCAACCAGAATGGGATTTGGCTATGATCACCTGATAAAGGAAAACAATGTCTGGGTGCTCTCGAGAGTCAAGGTTAAATACCTGCGCCCGCCGCGCTGGAGAGAATTTGTTAAAATGGAGACCTGGCATAAGCGTGAAGAGGGGCTGATGGCCCTTCGAGACTACGAATTGCTGACGGAGGAAGGAGAAAGTATAGCAGTGTCCACCAGTTCCTGGCTCATTATGAATATGGAGAGTCGCCGTCTGAAAAGGACTTCGGAGATCCTTGGAGAGAAGGGGATGCACTATATGGATAGGGATGCGATTGTAGAGAGTTGCGGTAAACTTACTGCGCCGGACAACCTACAACTTATCTATACCAAGCGCGTACGTATCTCCGATATTGATTACAACTACCACGCAAATAATGCCAGGTATGCAGATTGGATAATTGATGCTTTCGCAATGGATTTTCTTAAAGAACATCCCATGGATGAAATTCAGATTAACTACAACAGCGAATGTACTTATGACAATATTGTAGAGATATATAAGGCATCTTTAGAGGGGGGGTCATTTTATGTAGAGGGACGTAGCGATGGGCGTAATATTTTCCAATCCCTGATTTCATTCAAGTAATATATGAGCATCTACAATATAACCCTGATTACCATGAGTGCGCTGGCCGTAGTCGTTTTTGTGGCACTCTTCTTCTTAGGAGCAGGATATGGCTTTCTCAGGACTCCCAAGTGGGGTCCTTCCATTCCAAATAAGATAGGATGGATATTGATGGAAGCCCCTATTTTCGTTACTATGTTGGGACTTTATCTCAATAGTGACCGGGTAGGTGATCCTGCAATAATTGTCATTACGCTTCTCTTTTTGACACACTACCTCCAGCGTACTTTCATATTCCCCCTGCTGATAAGGGGTGAGAGTAAGATGCCACTCAGTATCATCACCCTGGGAATGACATTTAATTTCACCAACGCGTACATGCAGGGATATTGGCTCTATTATCTCTCTCCGGATAATATGTATACGGTGGAATGGCTAAAGACTCCCCAGTTTATTATAGGAACAGTGATTTTCATAGTCGGAATGGTAATTAATCTCCACTCGGACTACATAATACGCCACCTGCGAAAGCCCGGCGACAATGCCCACTATATCCCGATGGGAGGCATGTTCAAGTATGTTTCATCAGCCAACTATTTTGGCGAGATACTGGAATGGACAGGATTTGCAATCCTTACATGGTCGCTCCCCGGAGTCGTATTCCTACTATGGACCTGCGCCAATCTGGTACCGAGGGCAAACTCCCTCTACCTAAAGTACACGGAGAAGTTTGGCGAAGAATTTACTTCCCTAAAACGAAAACGTGTGTTCCCTTTTTTATATTGAAATATTTATCATAAAATAATAGTGATATGAAACGAATAGGCATTATCATTTTAGCGGCAGCAGCGATAATAAGCTCCTGCACAGGTAAGAAATCAGTATCCAGCCTCGAAAAGGCAATCGAAGAGGAAATCATTAATACACTCGACGGGGCATACGATTTTTCCATAATAGAACTTGAAAAGCTGGATTCCACTCTCTTCTTAACGGAATTTAATCGGAGAATTAATGTGTTCGAAATGAGGATTGAAGCTAACAAAAAATTTCTCGATGATTATTTCCGTAGGGGACTCAAAAAGAATGCAGCCCTCAAGTATGATGAGATATACAAGGATTATGATATCCTTGAGGCACTACATGCAATAAAGGATAGGATGGGCGACTCCCTCTATATGGTGGCATACTACGACTACCGCGTAAAAGCTCAGATTAAAACGGGGGGTATAGTGAGAAAAACGATAGGAAGAGTATTGAAGAGAAATGCACAGGTGTTGGATGATATCTACCTAGCCATCACTCCGGACAACAGAGTAGTCTCCATGAATACGGATCGTAAAAAACTTCATCAGTCCACGGGGCTCGTCATCCCGGGATATAGTGAGATTATCAAATCAGAGTCAACTTCAACAGAAGTACCGGAAGATGAGTGATACGCTCTTCACACCTTACAAAATAGGCCCGATAGAACTTCCGAACCGCACCATTCGTTCGGCCGCATTTGAAGGGATGTGTCCCGGCAACAGACCTTCGCAGGAACTATTTGATTACCACACTGCGGTGGCACGTGGAGGTGTTGGTATGACCACTATCGCCTACGCTTCGGTATCCCGGAGCGGACTCTCTTTCGAGCGACAGCTCTGGATGAGAGAAGAGATAATACCGGAACTGAAAACCCTCACAGAGGCAATCCATAGAGAAGGTGCACTCGCCTCAATCCAGCTTGGACATTGTGGCAACATGTCTCACAGATCCATTTGCAAGTGTTGGCCGAAGGGTGCCAGCAGCGGTTTCAACATCTACTCCCCCACCATTGTACATGGCATGAGAGTGGAGGAAATTGATGAGATAGTTGAGGATTTCGGTAAAGCGGTACATTTGGCCATAAAAGCCGGATTTGATGCCGTAGAAATCCACGCGGGACACGGCTACCTCATATCCCAATTTCTATCACCATACACAAACCACCGTAAGGATGAATATGGAGGCTCTCTGGAAAACAGGATGCGATTCATGGAGCGGGTAATGAAAGAGGTTATGGCAGCAGCAAGTGATAAGGTCGCGGTATTTGTCAAAATCAACACCCGAGACGGTTTCAAGGGTGGAATGGAGATCAATGATTGTATCCGTGTGGCGCTCCGGCTTCAGGAGCTAGGCGCTCATGCGCTGGTACTCAGCGGCGGATTTGTGAGCAGGATGCCGATGTACGTTATGGGCGGCGCATTCCCTGTTAAGGCCATCGCCCACTATATGCCCCCTAAGCATTGGTGGCTCAAACTCGGAGTTCGCCTATTCGGCCATATAGTTGCTCCTTCTGTTCCCTTCAAGGAGAATTACTTCCTGGAAGACTCCAAAAAATTCCGTGAAGCACTTGACCTCCCGCTGGTATATGTAGGAGGAGCTATTTCCCGGCGCGGTATAGATGAGATCCTGGATGCCGGATTTGAGATGGTACAGATAGCTCGTGCCCTTATCAGGGATACAGACTTCGTCAAAAAACTTCGTAATGAGGAGGATCATTGCAGTGCCTGCAAACAGGTCAATTTTTGTGTTGGAAGAATGTACTCCCTTTCGATGCAATGTCACACCCATTGCCAGGACATCACTCCTGCACTCAAACGCGATTGCGAAAAGAGATATTTAAAAAAATGACCCTAGATATGAAACTTAAGAAATTACTGACCTTTGCATTAGCCACCGCTTTTGCTTTGTCGATAGCATCCTGTAATGGAGATCCTATCAAACCGGAAAAACCCGACAATCCCAACAACCCTAACCCACCTGAGCCGGAGATTCCGTTTGTTCCTTACGCAAAAATAGAGGGACGCAATGTCTGCGCCTATGTCACATATTGGGGTGCAAAGATCCCAGAACCCTCCATTATGACCCACATCAACTACGCTTTTGCAGAACTGTACGTGGTGGATGGAGAATACAAGGGATTTAAACTACAGGGCAACCAGTCCCGTTTCCAGACAATCGTAGATCTGAAAAAGGTCAACCCCGATCTGAAGATATCACTCTCATTCTCCCATACCGTCTCCAACTCCGACAACAAACAGGGCGGCGGTTTTTCCAAAATGGCGAGTACTGACGAGGGAAGGAAGAAGTTCGCTGCCGACTGCAAGGCTTTCCTGGAACAATGGGGCATTGACGGTATCGATATTGATTGGGAGTTTCCGGGGCTTTCCTGGAGTGGACACGCCTCCGACCCCTCTATTGATACTGAAAACCATGTTTTGCTGATGAAGCAGCTCCGTGAAACTCTTGGCACCAAATATATTCTTTCCTACGCGGGATATGTCAAAGACAAGGTTGCAGTTAGCGCAGGCTGGAGATATATCGACATAGCCGCCGTGGATCCCTATGTGGACTTTGTAAACATCATGACATACGATATGGATGCCGCTCCAAATCATCACTCCGCAATCAACTCTCCAAAAGCCTACGTTGACTGTGAAAGAGCTGTCAGAGCCTATCTTGATGCAGGTGTAAAACCCTCCAAACTGGTCCTCGGCATACCGTTTTACGGTCGTCGCTCATTCAGCACCGCACCTACTGCCATCAATTACGACAAAATCCTGCTTCTCGATCCCAATGTTTACAAGATTGATAATTTTGACGAGGCTGCCGGTGTCCCCTATGTTACACTCAAATCCAACAACAGCTTTTATTGCGGCTACGACAATGCGAGAAGCATAGCTCTCAAAGGAGAATGGCTCCATAGAATTGGCATGAAAGGCATAATGTATTGGCAGTATGACGGAGATGATGTAAAAGGCACTCTCCGCAAGGCTTGCTGGCAGGCAGTTATGAAACCTTAAGACAAATCAAACACTAACACAAATATGAAAACTCTCAACATCATCGCAGTCATTCTTATGATTGCCCTTACCGCAGGTTGCGGCAACAATAAAGGCAAACAGGCTCAAGAAGAGGTGCAGACAGAGACCAAAGCTGAACAGAGCGTAGATATGAGCAAATACGAACCGCAAATAGAAATCGGCAGCCGGGCTCCCGAAATTGAAATGCCGGATCTTGACGGCAATACTTTTAAACTGAGTTCGCTTCTTGGCTCTTATGTAGTACTCGACTTTTGGGCATCATGGTGTTCCGACTGCATAAGGGAAATTCCTGCACTCAAAGAGCTTTATGCGGAATATTCCTCAAAAGGTGTAAAATTTATAGGGATTTCATTTGACAACAATCGCGAAGCGTTGGATAGTTGCATAGCGAAGCACGAAATCCCATGGATGCAACTCTGCAATTACATCAAATGGAAAGAGAATCCGGTTTCAGCTGCTTATGACCTCCACTGGATTCCAACGATGTTTCTAATAGATACTGAGGGAAAAGTCCTCGGCTTCGCCTTTACCGCTGAAGCTCTCTCTGCACTTTTAGTAGAAAACATACGCTGATTTGCACGAGCATAGGTCAACCCTGCATACTAAAAAGCCAGATATTATAGGCGACGAAGGCGGCAAACATAAATGCTCCCTCCCATCGTGAGATTTTCACTTTTGTGGTGGCAAATATCATCAATAGAAGTGCCGCTCCTGCCATTACCAGATAATCCGTAACTACTATGTCCGGACTATAGAGCGGGCGTATCAGGGAGCTGGTTCCCAATATAAAGGTGATATTGAAGATATTGGAGCCGATAACATTTCCGAGAGCCATCTGTGTGTTCTTTTTTAACGCAGCAGCTATGGATGCGGCCAATTCCGGAAGAGAAGTACCACATGCTATCAGCGTGATTGAGATATAAGCATCGCTTACTCCAAAATTACGGGCAATAATTACCGCCTGTTCTACGAAGAAATTACAGCCCAATATCAGAACCACAAGCCCAACAATAGCCACTAAAGCACTATGCCACAAAGGCTTACCATTGTATGGCTTTGTATCTTCATCACTTGATGAAGCCTGATTGCCCTGTCTGAGGGATATCCACAAGAAAAGGGCAAAGACTGCAAGAAGCAACACACCATCTATTCTGGATATGACGGTTTCACCACCTGTGAAAAAGTTAAAGGCCAGTAGAACCAGCAGCATGCTGACAGCAAAACAAAATGGGGCATCTCTCCGGATATTCTCCCTACTTGTTGGTATGGGGAACAACATCGCAGTTACTCCCAAAATACCAAGCACATTGAAGATATTTGAGCCGACTACATTACCTATGGCAACATCGGCATTGCCGGAAATGGCTCCCTTAAGACTTACAAGCAGTTCAGGAAATGATGTGCCAAAGCCCACCACGACTGCACCAATAACGAAGTCAGAGATTTTTAAGCGTCGTGCAATACCAACGGCGCCATCCACGAAACGATTGGCGCCGAAGGTTATTGCAAGAAGCGATATTACTAAAATTAAATATTCCATTCCAATGTCATTTAGACAAGGTGAAGCACCTCATCCACCGGCTTTGGAATCATGTCGGTGAAAGGATGGTACTGGTAAGGTATGTATTCTGAAAGTTGGCAAAATGCCTTGCCTGTTTTCTTGTTATAAAGGATGTCCAGTTTCAGTGCCGAAGACTGGCTGGAGGAATCCGCTGTTATTTTCTTGAGAGAACCCTCCATAGCTTCTTTCAGCTTTGTCTCCATTTCCCTGGGAAAATAGAGGGTTTTAGAGGAGAATTTTTCACGGGTTTCGGTGTTTTTCCAACTGGATTTGAGTACAGCCAGCAGGACGATTCCCGTACAGGCCATAAAGAGACCTGCTATATTGACTGATGCGGGTGTAGGAAGAGCCACCATTGTTACTCCTGCTACCAGAAGAACCGTGGATATGATTATGTCTTTTGTAGATCTGGTTTTTACAAACAAATTATTCATTTTGTATTCTTTTTTAGGATTGGATAATATAATAAAAGTGTGGGAAAGTTATGATTAGTACATTCCCAAAATTACCCTTAAGGTATTCATAGAGGTATCCAATGCACTAAATTATCAGAATACGGTTTGAAATACGTCTTGCTTCCGAATTCATAAGTGATGATGCGGCCAAAAATGAGATATTGTGTTCCCTGACAAAACTACAGGAACGGATTCTGCCATAAAGAAGTATCGAATAGCGTTTAAAGGGGTCTGTCTGCCTGCTATGGCCCTGAGAGTTACCGGTTGAGCCTGCTACCTGTTGGAAATGTATTCCCGGTACGCCGGTACTGCTTACAGGCAACATCAAATCACATCTGCAATCCAACTCAGGCAGAGGCAATTTGTCATTATGATCGGCGAGAGTAGTCACCTCATCAGGGAAATGGATTTGATCCATAACGACATGGCCGCTCCTCGCAGCTATAAAAAGCAACAGAGGGGCTGCAAGCATCAGCAATATTCTTCCAATCCATTTCATCTCCGCAAAGATAGAAATAAAGATTCACTTAAAAGATAAGTAGACAAAATCATTTAATTCATGATTAGTTTCTCAAAGACCTTTTCTAAAATATATTCCTATCTTTGTACCGCAGGTGAGACTTCCTATCGCTCTTTCGGGAGAGGAAAGTCCGGACAGCACAGAGCGCTTCCCTGTGGAAAGCACAGACAGATGGAAGTTTGTGGAGCGCGTAACAGAAAACAACCGCCCGCAAGGGTAAGGGTGAAAATGTGAGGTAAGAGCTCACAACCGTCGATGGTGACACCGGCGGGGTACGCACCGGAAGGCTGCAAGACCAAATATACCGGCAATTAAGGGTTGCTCGCCCGCTGTCGGGGGGTAGGTCGCGGTAGATAAATGATAGGAGCCATTAAAGAAAATTAAGGCACAGAATCCGGCTTATGTCTCACCTTTTTTGATAATTCGATTTATATGAGATACATACTTTCAATTTTGGTGCTTTTCTGCACCATTACAACATCCTGCAGCAAGCCGCAGGTCCGATTCACTCCGGAGGCTAAAGACTCCTTTGAGCGACTGCTTGAGCAGATGCTGCCCCATAAGGCGCTCCCTATGGATCAGTTGTTAATAAAAACCGCTCTTCAGAAACTCGGCACTCCCTATGTTGCCGGCACTCTTGAAGAGGATCCCGAGATGCTTACCGTCCATATGGACAAAACCGATTGTATTCTCTTTGTAGAGATGTGTTTGGCATTCTCACTCACCCTCAAAGAGGAGAATCCCGACTTTGACTCCTATTGCGACAATCTGCAAAAACTCCGCTACCGTAACGGCATCGTCGAAGACTACGCTTCACGTATCCATTACACTTCGGAATGGATCAGGCAGGCAGCGGAAAGGGGTATTATGGAGGAGATTACCGCAGAGATAGGAGGTGTTGCTTGGCCACAGGAATTTTCCTTTATGAGTACCCATACAGGATCTTACCGCCAACTCAGAGAAAATCCCTCTCTAGTGGAAAAGATACGAGCTACTGAAGAGTATCTCAATGGATTTGAATACCATTACATCCCAAAGGATGAAATCTCAGCCTGCGAGCATCTTATACATGACGGTGACATCATCTGCTTCAACAGTACGGCCAAAGGACTCGATATTGCCCATGTTGGCTACGCCTATTGGCAGGAGGGCCGATTGACCTTTATCCACGCCTCTTCGGTCGAAATGGAGGTGGTTATAAATAAAAAGCCGCTGACAGAGTATATCAGCGGCATAAAAAGCAATAACGGGATCAGGGTAGTGCGGCTCAAATAAGCCGATCAATAGCAACACGCTCCGCTACAGACTATTGCCGAAATCCTTCCTGAACTTCTCCACAAGTCTCGAAGGCCAGTCGGTGAGAGGCTCCAATTCTCCCATAAAGAATCTCAACACAGGTGGCTCGTATGTAAACTTCAAGCCACCGATAAGGTGCCTGTTTTCATATAGCCATGTAAGACGATCGAGCGCATACATTGTCTGTGAGAGTGTAAATACCCTGCGGGGGAATGCAAGGCGCAGCAACTCGGCATCCGCAGGAATCTCATTGCCATTCTCATCCCGAACACTTGAGACCGTACCTCGCTCCATACCCCTTACTCCTGAGACCAGGAAAAAGGCCGCAGCAAGTGCACCGGCAGGATATTCATGCTGCGGGATATGTTCGCAGAATTTACCTGCATTGACATGCGCTCCGAGTACACCCGCCGGAGTTACCATCGGGATGCCGGCTTTCACCGCATTCTCCACGAAATATTTTATAAAACTTACACTCTGGCTTATCATCGTCTCGTCAATGGTCTCATAGATACCCACCGCCATAGCCTCGATCTCCCTGATGGACATTCCACCGTAGGTGAGGAATCCCTCGAAGAGCGGTATCAGCGGCTCCATTGTCATATAGAGTTCCCTTACATTGGTACAGATACCGCCTCCACGCGATGAGGTGAGTTTCCTCGCAGAGAAATATACGAGGTCGGCAAGTCCGGTCATCATCTTTACAATATCCGCCATACTATTCTCTTTCCACTTCTCTTCACGTTGCTTAACCAGGTATGCGTTCTCACCGAGGAGGCTGGCGTCAAGTACAAGCATAATGTTGTACTGATCAGCTACCTTACGCACATCCATCATGTTTCTGATGGAGAAGGGTTGCCCTCCAATCAGGTTGGTGGAGGCCTCCATACGGATAAAAGCGATATTTTCGGCTCCATTTTCTTCTATCGCAGCCACAAGTTTTTCAATATCAATATTTCCTTTGAATGGGTTGGTGGATTCGAGTACGAGCGCTTCATCATGCAGGAGTTCGATTACTCGGCCACCTACTTCAGTTATATGCGCCAGTGTGGTGGTAAAATGGTAGTTGGTAAGCACTATCTGACCCGGCTTGATGAAGGCCTTGGCTATGATGTTTTCACAGGCACGCCCTTGGTGGGCAGGAAGGAGATATTTTTTCCCAAGAACATCCTTTACACCCTTTTGTAGACGCTCGAATGACTCGGAACCTGCATAAGCGTCATCGGCCCTCATCATGGCTGCCAGCTGGTTGTCACTCATCGCATTGGTGCCGCTGTCGGTGAGCATATCCAGGAAGACATCCTTTGTAGTGAGTTTGAAGGTGTTGTAGCCCGCCTCCTTGATAGCGTCACGACGGCGCTCTATTGGCACAAGATTGAGTTTTTGAACAATTCTTACCTTGTGGAGTTCCAGAGGGATCTCCTCTCCTGAGAAAAATTTAATGTTTGCCATAATTGTGTGTTTTTGTTGATTATTATTGTTTCTTGATTTTTTTCAAAAAAAAACCCGCTCCAAAAGGACCGGGAAATGAAACAGAAATTCAAATACAAAAGGGTACTATCCCCGGTCTGTGGAACGGCGGTAATAGTAGTAGTAATAGCTGTTTGTAAAAAATCTGTTCATCTCAAATATAGACACTTCTACGCAGTGTTGCGGACAAAGGTAAGTAAAATAATGTGAAGTTGTTCAACTAAAAATCTTTTTCTTTAAAAAATTTGTATTTTTGCAGCCGCAAAAGGCCTTTTTAGCTCAGTTGGTAGAGCGGCTCATTCGTAATGAGCAGGTCGCGGGTTCGAGTCCCGTGAAAGGCTCAAAGATTTATCTCTAAGATTCATTATGAGAAGCAAATTTCAAAGAAACTTTTGGGTGGCAATAGTAATGGAGTTCTTCGAAAGAGGGGCTTATTATGGCGTATTGTCGGTTTTATCGGTCTATCTGGTTGCAGGTGCGATGGATGGCGGTCTCGGTTTTTCGAGGATGCAGGCAGGTACTATCATGGGGACTATCCAGCCTCTTCTCTATTTCCTTCCAATTGTTGCCGGAGGGATTGCAGACCGCTATGGCTATCGCAAAGTGCTCTTTTTTGCTTTCGGGTGCATCACGGCAGGTTATGCTTTGACCGGTGTATTTACTGATTACGGTCTCGTATTTGCCTCGCTGATACTTATGGCGATAGGTGCAGGATTTTTCAAGCCGGTTATCAGCGGAACAATAGCCCGATCCACGGATGAGACCAATTCCACCCTCGGTTTCGGTATATTCTACTGGTCGATCAACCTGGGGGCCTTCCTCTTCCCTCTCTTTCTGATTCCCAACCTCAAAGCTATGGGGTACGAATATATTTTCTATATGGCTGCGGTTGTAGGAGTCATTCTATTGCTTATAAACACCTTTTTCTATAAAGAACCCATTTCCCTTCGTGATACGGGAAGTGCGCAGAAGAGTGTTGGAGAGACACTTCTCGGCATCCTCACGGTACTTAAGGATTTCAAATTTATTATCTTCATACTGCTATATTCGGGATTCTGGATACTATATTTCCAGATGTACAGTACCGTTTTGTGGTATCTGAGGGATTATATGGATATGACTCCCGTCAATAATGCCGTCAACTCATTTCTGAGATTATTTGTGGATAATCCATCATGGGTATTCGATACCGAGCATGTAACTGTAGTTAATGCGGGTGTTATAATCTGCCTTCAGCTTTTCGTCTCGAAAATTGTAGCCAAGACCCGTCCACTTCCTACCATGATTACCGGTCTCTCTTTAGGTACGCTGGGCATGCTGATTTTGAGCATTTCCTCACAACCGTGGGTATTCATAACCGGAATTATGGTCTTTACTATCGGAGAAATGACCACTCATCCCAAGTTCCTTTCATACATAGGTATGATATCCCCTCCCGACAAGAAAGCTCTCTATATGGGTTATTCCTTCCTCTATGGAGTTATTGGCAGTTCAATAGGTTCTTTCCTCGGCTCTGCTCTATATGTGAAATTTGTGGATCAAATGGGCCGTCCCGGCCAGTTGTGGGCACTTCTATCCATTATCGGAGTGGTCAGCATCATAGGGCTGTTGATTTACAACAGAGTTGTGGTTAAGTCCAAAGCAACCGCATAACATCCAACAATAAATACTCCGAGTTTCAGAAATTCTTTTGTGCAATTTTAACTTATGAGTAAATTTGTACAAAATAGGGGAATTATGTTATGGGGAAACATTTTATTGCATTGTTGATGGTTCTTGCTGTCTCCCTTTCTTTCAGCGGGTGTGAAACTTTGCGGACATCGGATAAGAACGGAGTATTTATAAATGAACGTTTGCATGCAGAGACAAAGTCCGCTTTCATCGGCATTCAGATGTATGAAAGGCTTCATATTCTTCGTTTCTACGAGGACTATTACTCTGAAAGCCCTTATTTGCCCTCTTCATCAGTAAAGGAAAAGGTTGTAATATATGGTTACTTAGATGTAAATTGGCACACAGGCGGCTGCCTAATTTCAAGAGAATACATTCGCAATATTTGTCTATATGACTTGCCTTATATCGAAGATTTGATAATTCCACTGAATAATGGATTTTATGAAGGCGGCCATGAACTTGTTTCCTCGGTAACTATTAATGAATATTCATTTGGAGGATACTTTTATAATTATTTAGAATTTCTTGAGAGGGAGAACACTATTGACATTCACATAGTTCTAACCGATAAAAAGAAAATTGACATCCGCTACTCCGGCATAACTCCACATGACGGTGTCTATTAATACATATTAACATTGTGAAAGCGATCAGTATAATCGACCTGTAGATTCACAACAGGATTGTAGGATAACCCAACGCAGCGGCATAAGTCAAAAAAACAATCCCCTCAAAATCGTTTGATTTTGAGGGGATTTTTGTGCGGGCGAAGGGACTCGAACCCCCACGCCTTTCGGCACTAGATCCTAAGTCTAGCTTGGCTACCAGTTACAACACGCCCGCAAATAAGAGTCTTGCGTAAGGTCTGCAAAAGTAGTCAACTTTTTATATTTCGGCAAAAAAAGGTTACGTTTGTATTCATTTTGTAGAGAAAAGATTAAGTTTGTACTTTGATTAGGAAATAGATTTAGGTTATGATTATAAAGAAATTAAAAACCATAATAACTGCCATCGTAGCGGTTTCCCTCTACCTTACTCTTACTGCAGTTTCCTGCGATATTAAGCCCGACAATGGAGATGATGATGACAATGGTGAAGTAGTGGATCCTCTTCCCGAACCTGACGAAGGCGCAAAGGAAAAACTCACTATCAACATTGCTCCTCCGACAGTAGATCCCACTGATCCTACTCTTGTCCCAAATAGCCGGACAACCATACCCTCCGATGCTATTGTCATCACATTCAAGGATGGAAATGCGGAGATACAGAATCCTGTCAAAACTATTGATATCACCAATAATAAGGGGCATATTGTCATAAAACCCACAATTGAAGGCAATTACTCCTACTACATTCAGGGGATAACTGAAAACGGTTCCGTAGAAATAGGGGGTAAAAACCGCATAAACCTCACCCTGAATGGCACAGGAATTACCAACCCGAATGGCGCTGCAATTTCCATTCTCACGGAAGGGGGGTGCCAATTGAGAGTTGAAGACAACACTGCCAATCGTTTGATTGACGGCACCGTGGCCACAAGCACTGCGAAAGCCACTCTAATATGTGAAGGCCCTCTTGATATCGTTGGCAAGGGCACTTTGCAACTAAGGGGTAAAAAGGCAGATGCCATCCGTTGCGGCGGCTCCATTACCATCGACCAGGCTTCCATACTTGTAAAAGAGGCTGCCGGACACTCTATTCATTGCACTTCGGGAGAGATAAAGATTGCCGGAGGAGCTATTAAAACACTCTCATCGCAAAGCGGACTTAATGCATCGGATATCAATAACGGATCAATATCAATTACCGGGGGTATTCATAGATTTTCAACACTAGGCGATCAGGCCCCCGCAATTAAAGCAGCCGGAAGTCTTGCTTTAGCGAATAGGGACACCATCATTACCGATACTTACGGTAATGCCGCCCATAGCATATATGTTTCAGGTAAAACATTAATAAGCAACTCCATACTATGTACCTACACGCTCGGATCTCATATCCCTGTATGTATATATGGTGGTGATGACATCAATATTACCGGTGGTAATATCTCACATATAACCGTAAACGGCTCAGGTATCTTTTGTAAAGGCGACATTACAATTAACGGAGGGACTATAAGTGCCATTAGTACTGCTGCAGGGACAGCAATACTTACAAGTGAAGGTAAATTCAACATCAGCGACGGTTCTATTGCAATATATACCGAATCTGCCAACAATATGGCTATCTACTCCAAAGGCCCCCTCTCCATCAGAGGAGGGAAGGTTGAATTGACCTCATTCAACACCTCCATGGGAAGTGCTTCCACATTGGAAATAAGCGGCGGAAATGTTTATTGCTATAGTCTATCCGGTTATGCAATACATAGCGACGGCAATCTTACCCTATCAGGAGGACTGACTCTGGCTCTGGGAGCTGACGGAGCCGGCAAAGCACTAAACACCAAATCCTCAATACTGATCAGGGGGGGACATCTGGTAGCTGTAGGCGGAAAGAGCAGTATCCCGGAAGCATCCGGTTCTACCCAGCAGTCAGTGATCTACAACACCACGCTCTACGAGCCTGCCATCATAGCGGTAAAACAAATTAACGGTCAATTCATAGCCGTATACAAGGCTACCAGAAAATACCAACCGACTATCAGTTGTCTTATTTCCGGACCGGAAATTCTTCCCAATACTACGTACGAACTCTACCTCAAAGGATCTGTTACCGGCTCAGACCACTTCCACAACATCTATTTCAACAATTTCAACTATACCATAGGATTTCTGGCCAAGACAGTAACAACCAATGGAGTGCCAGGCGGAGTCAATTATTTCTATGAATAGCCGAGCCTAATACAACCATGCTCCATCTGTCACGTTCCCGACTCGAAACCAACTCAAGAGAATGTTTCGAGGCCTCTTCCAGGAGTATCGGTATATCTTCCAAATAAAAGCCGCTGATAAAAAGTTCACCTCCGGGACGCAAAGATCTGGCATAGGTCTTCATATCCTCAAGAAGAATATTGCGGTTGATATTGGCTAAAATCAGGTCGTATTTTGAGGCCTGCAGTAGTGATGCATCGCCGCAAAGTACATGAATATCCTCCCCCACTCCATTATTGAATGCATTCTCTTGTGTGGAATAAAAGCACACATGATCTATATCGATTGCATGAATCGGGGCTTTTGCCCCCATTTTTGCTGCCAGGATAGCCAATATCCCGGTACCACATCCCATATCCAACACCTGAAGTCCCTTGATGGCATCCCCAAGCTCCAGCAATCCCTCCATCATAAGATGAGTGGTTTGGTGGTGGCCTGTGCCGAAGGACATCTTCGGATCAATTGTGATGGTATATTTTGTTGGGGGAAGATTTTTATGGTGTGAAGCCTTGACGGTGATTAGTCCATTGACAACAATGGGTTCGAAATTGGATTCCCAAAGCGCATTCCAGTTTTGCTCCATAATAAGTTCGGTAGTGTAGGAGACTCTGAACTCTCCGGTAGCATAGGCGCTAAGAATTGCTTTCAGAGCACTCTCTGAAAACTCTTCTTTGGGTATATATGCATGGAGGTAGGGTTCTTCGATTGAAAAACTCTCAAATCCGAGTTCTTCAATCTCCGCCAGCACTATCTCAGCCCTCTCTTCACTAAAAGGGGTCACCTCGATATGGACTGCAATGTAGTCCATGATCAATAGCTGGTGGCGATACCTATAAAATCTTCCACCTTGAGGGCAGCTCCTCCTATGAGTCCGCCATCTATATCTTTGCAAGCAAAGAGCTCCCGGGCATTTGAGGGTTTACAACTGCCTCCGTAGAGGATGGATGTCCCCTCTGCAATCTCACTGCCAAAGCGGTCTGCGAGAAATTTACGGATAAATGCATGGATCTCCTGGGCCTGTTCGGAAGTGGCAGTAACACCTGTACCTATTGCCCATACGGGTTCATAGGCAATTACGATGTGTTTCATATTCTCAGCATTAAACTTAAAAAGCACCTCTTCGATTTGCGCTCCAACAACCTCAAAGTGTTTACCGGCATTGCGCTCTTCAAGTTTTTCACCTACACAAAAAATAGGGTTTATACCGGCCTCAAGTGCAAGACGAATTTTCTTTACCAACTTCTCCGAGGTTTCACCATAATATTCTCTCCTTTCGGAATGACCGAGGATAGTGTAGGTACAACCTGCATCTTTTAGCATCGCTACTGCCACTTCGCCTGTATAGGCTCCTTGGGGCTGGTCTGCACAGTTTTGCGCCGAAAGCGCTATGGGAGTCCCTTTGATTGCCTCTGCAACTGTCACCAAATGGGTGAAAGGGGGTGCGATTACAAGTTGCACATCTGAGGGTACGCTACCCAGAGCTGCAACAATCTCCTGTGCGAGAGCTTTTCCTTCTGCAACTGTGGTGTTCATCTTCCAGTTGCCTGCTACAATTTTTTTTCTCATTATTAAAAATTCATTAAAAATTCCTTCATAAATGCATTAAGATCACCATCAAGGACACCCTGTATATCGGATGTCTCATAATTGGTGCGAAGATCCTTGACCATCTTGTATGGATGGAGAACATAACTGCGAATCTGCGAACCCCATTCTATTTTCTTTTTCTGTCCCTCGAGTTCGGCCTGCTTTTCCCGACGTTTTTTGAGTTCCATATCGTAGAGATGGGATTTTAGTATACGAAGAGCATTCTGACGGTTATCCATCTGCGAACGTGTCTCAGTATTCTCTACAACAATCCCCGTAGGGATATGCTTTACTCTGACTCCGGTCTCAACTTTATTAACATTCTGTCCACCAGCTCCGGAAGAGCGATAAGTATCCCACTCAAGGTCGGAAGGATTGATCTCAATCTCTATGGTATCATCCACCAATGGGTAAACAAATACCGAAGAGAATGTAGTTTGGCGTTTGCCTTGAGCATTGAAAGGGGATATCCTTACAAGACGGTGAACTCCGATCTCGCTCTTGAGATATCCGAATGCATAGTCTCCTTCAAACTCAATGGTGACAGACTTGATACCTGCCTCATCACCTTCCAGAAGCTCTGAAATATGGACTTTGTATCCGTTGCGTTCGCCCCATCGGATATACATGCGCATCAGCATTGAGGACCAATCATTGCTTTCTGTGCCACCGGCACCGGAATGGATCTTAAGTAGAGCTCCCAGATTATCGCCCTCTTCACTAAGCATATTACGCAATTCCAGCGACTCTATTGCACCCTGCAACGACTTTGCTACTGCGTAGATGTCATCTGAGGCATCTTCGCCAAACTCAAGGAGAGTCTCGAGATCGGTCATCTGAGACTCGATTTTATTATAACTCTCTACCCAATGCCGAAGGCCTGAGACCTCTTTTAGAAAAATTTCGGCAGATTTTGGGTCATCCCAAAAATCGGGAGCGGTAGTCTTCAATTGTTTTTCCGAAAGTTCTTCACGCTTTGCAGCTATGTCAAAGAGACCTCCCCAACGCCATTACACGCTGTTTATACTCTTTAATCTGTTCTGTTGTTATCATAAATCGCTACTATTTCATCATAAGTATAGCCGCGGCCCATAAGGTAACGGATGAATTTTGCCTTACGAAGATTGGGATCACTCTCATTTTGCAGTTGTCTGAGTTTTGACAGGGCAAGTTTTTGGAGTTTTGTATCCGCCGCAATGGGGTCAATCTCATTTAGCGCAGCCGTAATGGCCGACTCGTCAATCCTTTTACGCTGCAAATCTACTCTTATTTTTACTTTTCCCCAACCTTGCAGAGAACTTTTATCTCTCACAAAGGCCCTCGCATACCTTCCATCATCTATATAACCTTCTCTGACCAGCTCCTCCACCACCGATTCAGGATCCGTGACTCCATAAGATATTACTTTACGCAGTATATCGCTGCGACAACGCTCACCCCGACTACAGAGCCTCTTCATCCTATCTAAGACCACATCTCTCTCCATACCATATCAGAATGAATATCCCAAACTAAGATAGACACCCAACCTCCCTGTGAAATTTGACCAGTGCAGATTGAAAGAAATCGGGCCTATCGGGGAGTCATAAGAATAACCCAGACGGACTCCTACAATACCGGGCTCTGCAAACATATCTGTAATACCTTCACTATCCATCGCATAACTGCCGGTGGCCAATATATAGTGTGAACGCCCGAGGCGCAACCTTGCATCCAAAGAGCCTACTGTAAGGATGTTTTTGAATGCGTATGTATAGTTAAATCCCAGAAATGGGATCTGTTGCTCCATATATCGACCCTCCTCGTAACCCCCCATCAAGTTCATAAAGGCTACAGGAATGTTACCACCGATAAGAGTACGATTGTAAATTGTCGGAATCAGCGCCAGTTCGCTAAATAAGGGGATGACAACGGAGAAATGCAGATTGGCCACTGAGAAGGGATATTCATCAGGCTTAAGCCAGTTGAAATGGTAAGCAAACCCGGAATTTAGAACAAAGCCGCTGCTTGGGAAATGTTCTCTATCCATCCTGTCAAGTTTGAATTTTGCGTAAGCACTGATGAAATTGGATCGTCCTATATCGGGGTCATAAATAGGAGGCACATCCGATGAGGAGAGTACCGACCTGAAATTGAAGGAATGGAACCTCATACCAAGCGAGGTTTGTCCACTTACAAACCTCCTCGTCGAGAAATTGAGGTCAGCAATATGACTGTAGAATGAGATATTATCTGCCCTTAGCCCTTTGTTGAATATATTGAGGTCTGAAGATCTGAAAGTATAAGAAGTATTGAACTGCAAATTGGCCCTGAAGGCGTAGGAATAGTCGGCCATAAACATTGCATTGTAAGCCAATTTAGCCGTTATGGAGGCCTTGGAACCATATAGTGCCAGATTATTTGCGCTTACATTTATCATTACCGTAGCCACCTCCTCCGAGTCAAACCTAAATCCTACACCAAACTGAGAACTTAAACCCTTTACAAAATTGAGTTCCAGATGGTAAGGACTCTCAGTCCCTTTTAGCATGTAGGTTACCGATGAAAATGACCCCGTATTGTAGAACCTTGAAATCTCTTCGTCAATATCGTGACCTGTAATCATAGCCCCGGGCTGTAATTTACTCTTCTTCAAAAGCCACTCGGCATCTCTTTGCGCAAGACCGGTAAAGGAGACCTTACCGATTGTGATGGAGTCCTGGTCTATATGTACCGCTTTAGGGTAAGTTTTCCTAAGTTCTTTAGGACCAACAAGGCTTTTCTGTTCCTTTTGTTCCATCTCGTCGAGATATGCCTTAAGACGTACCAGTTCTTGGCTTTTCTCCCTGGCAGCCTTTTCACCATTATCAATCAAAGTACGGAGACTAGGTATATCGAAACTCATAGTGGAGAAATCCTTGACACTCGGAGCTATTACAATATCCGTCATATCTATAGCCTCCTGCGTTTTGTCTTCCATATAGAGAGAAAGAAGCTCATTAAACAAATCTCCTATATTGTCTATATCGGAAGAGCGACTATCATCAAAGCCGAGCTTTACTCCAATTATTATATCCGCCCCCATCTCTTTGGCCACATCTACAGGATAGTTGTTGAGTATTCCCCCATCCACCAGCACCATATCATTCATTCTGACAGGGGCAAAAAATCCCGGAATAGCCATCGAAGCCCTCACTGCATCCACAAAATAGCCGTCACGAAATACAACCTCCTTTTTACCGACAAGGTCCACGGCCACACATGCGAAAGGTATCGGCATATTGTTAAAATCAATGGAATCTTGGTAACCCACTGAATACTTTGTAAAAAGATTGTAAACATTGTGACCGCTGACATAATACATAGGAATATTGGAGAGAAAAGAGCTCTCCTGCTGCCCTCGAAGTAGCTGAGGAGGTCCGATTATGTCGCGATCTCTAGTTACAGGCCTCTTGTCTGCCAGATCACCCCTATCCCTTCTGAAAGAAAATGGAATTTTGAGCAAGTAGCGATCGTCATACTTTTTGGCCTCAAAGGAGACCAGCTTGCGGGGGACTTTATCACTCATTACAAAATCCCAATCCTGTACCATTACTAGAGAATCCAACTCAGCGGCAGAGTAACCTATGGAATAGAGGCCTCCCACAATGGCACCCATACTGGTACCGGCAATATAGTCGATAGGAATATCGTACTCTTCAAGCACCTTGAGTACTCCAACATGCGCGGCTCCCTTTGCTCCACCCCCACACAACACTACACCTACTTTAGGTCTTTGTGCAAAAGCGCCGAAGTAGAGTGTAATAAGAAATAGAAATATGCATAAGGAGCGTTTCATAATCTTATCTTTTTTGTCCTGCAAGAAGTCCGCAAGCTGCCATTATATCTTCACCGCGTGAGGCACGCAGGGTAGTTATAATGCCGGCATTGTTGAGACGAGCCTTAAAGTCATCTATCCTGGTGCGCGGAGTGGGCTGAAGCGGTGAGTCCGGAATAGAATGAAATCTAATAAGGTTGATACGACATTCCAGTCCGGAAAGCATTCTTATCAAAGCATCAGCGTGACGTTTAGTATCGTTGACCCCGGAAAACATTATATACTCAAAACTCACCCTTCGCTGACCGGTAAAATCATAGCGACGTATGAGTGCTAGTACCTCTTCCAGCTTGAATGCCTTCTGCACCGGCATAAGCGCTGCCCTCTCTTCATCAAATGGTGTATGCAAACTAACAGCCAAATGGCACTTGAAGTCATCCAGAAAACTTTTTAACTTTGGCAATACTCCTATGGTAGAAAGGGTGATGCGCTTAGGACTCCATCCAAACCCCCACTCCGAGGTAAGTATCTGCAGCACTTTAGATACCTCATCCCAGTTATCCAACGGCTCACCCATCCCCATAAAAACGGCATTGGTAAGCTCCTGCGCCTCATCTATATTCATAAATTGGGAAATCATCTCAGCTGCCGAGAGCTGGCCGTGGTAGCCCATTCGACCGGTCATACAGAAAGAGCAATTCATCCTGCACCCAATCTGCGAAGAGAGACATATTGTAGCTCTTCCCATTTCCATATCGGCATTAACTTCATACTCCGGTATCATCACCGTCTCAATGTATCTTCCTGCAATTGAGGTTGGGAAAATATATTTTTTGGTACCGTCGGAGGAGATATATTTTTCCGTATAAAGCGTATGACCTATCTGATAGCGCTCTTCGAGAGCCTTACGGACTGCAATGGAAAGATTGGTCATGCCGGATATCTCTCTGGTGCCTTTTGCGTAGAGCCAATCAGCTATCTGCCTGGCTACATATTTGGGCAACGAAAGGTCAGCCACTAGCTCTTCGAGCTGCAACAACGACATTCCCAGTAACTTAGGTTTCATCTTTCGCAAATTTCTTTTTCCCTTTGCAAATTTAATACAAAAAGAATGTTTTCACATAAAAATGGAGTATATTTGTAGCAGGAATAAGCAGATTATTATAGCTATTTACTAACATTCAAAAAAACAGATTATGGCAAAAGGAAAAGAAGAACCCGGACAGACAACTGCAGGGAAGAACCTGGAGAAGCTAAAAGCCCTTCAGGCTACTATTGACAAGATTGAGAAGGATTTCGGAAAGGGGACGATCATGAAGATGGGAGATCAGCCGAGTTTCGAAGTTTCTATTATTCCTACCGGCTCCATTGCGCTGGATAATGCCCTCGGCATTGGGGGGTATCCTCGTGGCAGAGTAATCGAGATTTATGGCCCTGAAGCGAGTGGAAAAACCACTCTGGCCATACACGCCATTGCAGAGGCCCAGAAAGCCGGTGGTATAGCAGCCATCATTGATGCAGAACATGCATTCGACCGCACCTATGCGATCAACCTCGGAGTAGACATCGATACTCTTTTGATATCACAGCCCGACAATGGAGAGCAGGCCCTTGAAATTGCCGACAATCTAATACGTTCCGGAGCTATTGACATTGTGGTCATAGACTCGGTAGCCGCTTTGACACCCAAGGCCGAAATTGAAGGTGATATGGGCGACAATAAGGTTGGTCTCCAGGCCCGTCTGATGAGTCAGGCACTACGTAAACTGACGGCTAATATTGCAAAGACCAATACCTGCTGTATTTTCATCAACCAGCTTCGCGAAAAGATCGGAATCATGTTTGGCAATCCGGAAACTACTACAGGCGGTAATGCACTCAAGTTCTATGCATCGGTTCGTGTTGACGTTCGTAAAATCACGCAGCTCAAAGATGGCGAAGAGACTACAGGTAATCGTACACGCGCAAGGATAGTTAAAAACAAATTGGCTCCTCCCTTCCGTAAGGCAGAGTTTGACATCGTATTCGGAGAAGGCATTTCCCGTGTGGGCGAAATAGTTGACCTAGGCGTCGATTTCGATATAATAAAAAAGAGCGGATCGTGGTTCAGTTATGGCGATCAGCGTCTCGCACAAGGACGTGATGCAGTCAAACGCCTACTCCAGGACAATCCGGAACTCTGTGACGAGATTGAAGTCAAGATTAGGGAGAAATTGAAGGAAGTAAAAGATTAAGTGACTAATTGATGGGAAAGATTATTTTGACAGGAGACCGCCCTACCGGTCGTCTCCATATTGGACATTATGTGGGATCGCTCCGCAGAAGGGTGGAGCTTCAGAATTCCGGCGAATATGAGAAGATATTTATAATGATAGCGGATGCGCAGGCCCTTACTGATAATGCCGACAATCCCGAAAAAATTCGCCAAAATATCATTGAAGTAGCCCTTGACTATATGTCAGCAGGACTTGACCCCGAAAAGTCGGTCCTCTTCATACAGTCACAGATAAGCGAACTCACCGAGCTCACATTTTACTATATGAATCTCGTGACGGTACAGCGCCTCCAGCGCAATCCTACTGTGAAGCAGGAGATACAGGTCCGTGGATATAGTGAAAGTGCTGAGGACTCTGACAACAAGGTAGGTACTCCGGCCGGATTTTTCTGCTATCCTATTAGTCAGGCAGCGGATATCACTGCATTCAAGGCCAATATTGTGCCAGTCGGTGAAGATCAGGTGCCGATGATAGAGCAGGCACGTGAGATTGTGCGCAAATTCAACTCCACCTATGGAGAGACTCTTGTGGAGCCTCAGGCGCTTCTGCCTGATAATTCCGCTTGTATGCGACTTCCGGGTACCGATGGTAAATCCAAAATGAGCAAATCACTTGGCAACTGCATATATCTCTCTGATTCCGCAGAAGAGGTGTGGGAAAAGGTTAAGGGGATGTATACGGACCCCCTGCATATTCAGGTTTCGGATCCGGGTCATGTAGAAGGCAACACCGTGTTTACCTATCTGGATGCCTTCTGCAAGGATGAGCATTTCGAAAAGTATGGTGACTCTTTCCACGGCCGCAAAGTAAGTTTTGACTTCCACAATCTGGAAGAGGTTAAGGAGCAGTACCGCAAGGGAGGTCTTGGTGATATGATGATCAAGACTTTCCTAAACTCAGTATTAAATGATGTTCTAGAGCCGATGCGTCAGCGCCGCAAAGAGCTGGAGCAGAATATTCCTTATGTTTACGAAGTCCTAAAAAAGGGTTCAGAAACGGCTCGTGCGGCAGCAGCAGAGACTCTTGCAGATGTCAAACGCGCAATGCGAATCAATTATTTCGAAGACATTGAACTGATAGCAGCTCAGGCTGAGAAATATCGGGAGTAGTTCTGAGTTTTGAGTACCGAGTTACCCTATACAGGCACCATTGAGCAGTTTCTCTTCCGGAGCGACGATACGCATTTTGCCATCTTCCTGCTTAGCCATAAGGATCATTCCCTTTGACTCGATACCTCGAATCTTGCGGGGCTGCAGGTTTGCGAGGATACAGATTTGTTTGCCGACCATCTCTTCTGGAGTATAGTATTCAGCGATACCTGAAACAATAGTACGGGTATCAAGGCCTGTATCTATGGTAAGTTTGAGAAGTTTATCGGTTTTGGGCACTCTTTCAGCCTCGAGTACGGTAGCAGTGCGGATATCCATAGCCTGAAACTCATCAAAAGTACATTCTGCCTTGGCTGGAGCAATCACGGGCTCTTCCTGAGCTGCTTTTTCTGCGACAGTTGCTGCATTTGCAACCTTGGTAGCATTTAGTTTAGCTATCTGGGCCTCAACCTGCTCATCCTCTATCTTGGCAAATAGCAGCTCCGCAGGATTGAGTTTATGACCTACGGGTAGAAGCAGATCTTTTCCAATATCTTCCCATGTCGGTGCTGAGTCAAGTGCTGCCACATTGAGTATATTGTTAAGCTTTTCAACCGAGAAAGGAAGGAAAGGTGCGAAGGCAATCGCAAGATTTACACAGATCTGAAGCGACACATTTAGAATTGATGCGGTACGATCCAGATCACTCTTGGCCACTTTCCATGGTTCCGTATCTGCAAGATATTTGTTTCCAAGACGAGCCAGATTCATTGCCTCCTTAAGTGCTTCGCGGAATTTATAACTCTCAAGATTATCCTCAATTGCCTTACGGATATCCGGAATCTGGGAAAGTGTTTCCCTGTCTATCTGCTCCGGTTTTGTATTTGCAGGAACAGCCCCTTTGAAATGTTTATGTGTAAGTACGACTGCACGGTTGACGAAATTGCCAAAAATGGCCACCAATTCGCTATTGTTGCGTGTCTGAAATTCTTTCCAGGTAAAATCGTTATCCTTGGTCTCCGGAGCATTGGCACAAAGCGCATAACGCAATACATCCTGCTGTCCGGGGAAATCCTCAAGATATTCATGAAGCCATACAGCCCAATTTTGTGAGGTGGAAATCTTTTCACCTTCAAGATTGAGGAACTCATTGGCGGGAACATTATCCGGAAGGATATAACCGTCACCATACGCCTTAAGCATTGAAGGGAAGACAATACAATGGAATACTATATTATCTTTTCCTATAAAATGTACAAGTTTGGTTTCCTTACTCTTCCACCATTTTTCCCACTCATCGGGAAGAAGTTCTATGGTGTTGGAAATATATCCGATAGGGGCATCAAACCAAACATAAAGCACTTTACCCTCGGCGCCCTCCACGGGAACTGGAACTCCCCAATCGAGGTCACGACTCACGGCACGCGGCTGAAGACCGCCATCCAGCCAGGATTTACACTGCCCGTAAACGTTGCTCTTCCACTCTTTGTGACCCTCTAAAATCCACTCCTTGAGCCAGGGCTCATATTTGTCCAGCGGGAGATACCAGTGCTTAGTCAACTTTTTTACAGGTTTGGCACCGCTTATGGCCGAATGAGGATCAATCAGTTCATCAGGACTGAGAGTACTTCCACACTTCTCACATTGATCGCCGTAAGCTCCCTCTGCACCGCATTTTGAGCAGGTACCTACTATATATCTGTCCGCAAGAAAACACCTGGCCTCCTCATCATAATATTGTTCGCTCTCCCTCTCCACAAACTTACCCTCGTCATAGAGTTTCCTAAAAAACTCGGAAGCAGTTTTATGGTGAATCTTCGAACTGGTACGGGAATAGATGTCAAACTTTATCCCAAAATCGGCAAAGGACTTTTTTATTATTCCATGGTATTTGTCAACCACATCCTGTGGGGTACAACCCTCCTTTCTCGCCTTAATTGTAATGGGAACTCCGTGTTCATCCGAACCGCATACAAAGAGAGTCTCTCTCCCGCGCATACGAAGGTACCTCACATATATGTCAGCAGGGACATAGACTCCTGCAAGGTGACCGATATGTATGGGACCGTTTGCATAAGGCAAAGCACAGGTGACGAGATTTCTTTTGTAATTAGTATTCATCCTCTTAAAATTTTAAAATTGAGCGACAAATTTAGTGAAATATTTGCAATCAGAGGCGGTTAAGCTCTTTAGCAAAGCGATTTTTCACCTGATTGAACATTTGGAGCTGCATCATGAGGGCTTTCTGGCGCTCCAGGTCACCATTTGCTTCGGCCGCAGCTATCTCCTTAGTAATATCAATACAGGCCTGTTCGGTAATGCGCAATTTGTATAAAACCATGGATTTCGGTACGGTAACTCCAAGTATTGTCTCTTCCGGTGCAATTGACAAGCGATATTCCTTAACTGTTAAGGTATGAGTCTCTAAAAGCAATCCCAGCACCGTTTTACGAAGCGAATCATTGTTATGAGCCGATAAAAAGCGTACAACTTGCTTCTGTTGCTCTTCCGGATCGAGACTTCCCTCAAGCGTGCCGTACAGAGAATAAAACTCCTCATAAATTGCACGATAGAGAGGGTTTTCAAATTCGAGTTCATCTTCACTGAGCGCAGACCGGATGTAGTCGGCGACAGTCACTCCTTCCCTCTTTTGCGCACCATACAACATATCCTCAACAAAATGAATCGGATAGCAGCCAAATTTTACCAAATAATAGAGAAGCTCCCTTTCAGAAACATCCATAGGAGTATTACTGCTATAAACATCTCCGATCAAAAGGTCACCGGCCGGCTCATAATACTCTTCAGAAGCAGGAGGCGTCTGTTGACCCTCGTAAACAGGTCTCAGGTGTCCGGAAGAGACTTCCATCCCCCTGCGCTGCTCCATTCGCTGCCTCTCCTCACGCCATTTTCGACGTAAAGTAGATATTTCCTTGAAAAGCATTTCCGGTTTCTGATCATATTTTTTAGAGAGATTATCCACATAGAGATTTCTCAAGACGGGATCCGATACATAAGCAATGGTCTCGATCACATCCCTTATCGCCCTTGACTTCCGAACGGGATCACGCTCACTATCCACTAATAGCCGGCACTTATAGGAAATACAATCCTCCTCATTATTTTCAATGAAATCCCTAATCTCGTCACCCGTGTGCGCCATAGCAAAGCTATCCGGATCCTCACCTTCGGGCAACAACAGTACCCTGACATTCATACCCTCTTCCAAAAGGAGATTAATATTCTTGAGAGAAGCATTTATACCCGCCTCATCATTATCATAAATAATAGTCACATCGGGTGAAAAGCGCTTCATAAGGCGAATCTGACCCGCCGTTAGAGCAGTACCGCAGGGTGCCACCACATTTGTTATACCTGCTTGGTGCATCGAGACAACATCTGTATATCCCTCTACCAAATAACATTTTTTCTCTTTAGCAATGGCCGATTTTGCGAAGAATATACCATATACGGCATCACTCTTTTTATATATTTCGCTATTCTCGCTATTTACATATTTGGGGACATTCTTATCTTTTTTCAAAGTACGGCCACCGAAGGCTATGACCCTGCCACTGATGGAGTGAATCGGGAACATCACCCTATCATAAAATCTGTCGCTCACTTCACCATTTTCCCGGGCAACGCAAAGAGTGGCACCGATCAGATACTCCTCCTTGTAGCCCTCTTTACGGGCACCATCAATCAGAGTATCAGGGTGGTGCGAAGCAAAGCCAAGACCGAATTTACGGATGGTATCATCAGTATAGCCTCTCTGCCTGAAATAAGAGAGTCCCACAGTCCTTCCAAAATCATTGTTCCAGAGCAGATCCTGGTAAAATTTTTGTGCGAAATCACTCACTACTAGAAGATTGTCGTAGCGCTGGTTACGGGCTACCTCTTCAGGTGTAAGTTCCTTATCCACCACCTCGATATTGTACTTTGCCGCCAGATAGCGTAGTGCTTCGGGGTAACTCATATTCTCATGCTCCATAACGAAGGAGAGGGCATTTCCACCCTTGCCGCAAGAAAAGCACTTGAAGAGATTTTTGGTCGAAGAAACAGCCATCGAGGGATTTCTATCAGGATGAAATGGACAGAGACCCCACCAGTTGGAGCCTTTCCGTCTAAGTGAAACGAAATCGCCTATTACCTCCTCGATCTTTACTGCATCGAGGATTCTGTTTATGGTATCTCTGTCAATCATTGTAAGTTATCTGCCTAGAATTCTAAGTTCCTCTTTGGAATAAAGAATCTTGTCTAGTAATGGTGAAAGCCACTCAGAGTCTCTGAATATATAGAGTAAAAGAGCCCCTACCATCACCAGAGCAATAATTATCACAACCACCCAAAGCCCCACACGTTTTTTGGAGGGTTCGATTTCAAAATCAGAAGAGTCTTTTTCGTTCCATGGTTTAGGATCAGATGGTGGTTCCGCCACCGGTTCTGCGTCAGGCTCCGCTACGAGCTCCGGTTCCGGTTCAGACTTGGTTTCTGCCCCGGACACCTCAACAAACTCGTTGTCTTCAATCGTTTCAGGGTCTATTAGGACAGTATCAATACTCTCTGAATCCGTTTGGGACTCTGATTCGGGTTTTTGTTCGGCTTGAGTTTCAACACCGGTATGTTCATCCACCTCACCCTCACTTTCTCCTGTTACTTCAGGATCAAGTGCTGCGGTTTTATCTTGCTCAACTTCCAATTCAGGTTTAGGCAGCGGCTCGGGAGGAGCTACCGGCACAAAATCAGGATCCGGAGCTTTAATGGAGACAGGTTCAAGACCAATACCATCAGGATAGATGTCCAAATCTTCATCTGCAACGAAAAAATACTCATTGGTCGATGTGGCATGCATACGACCGAGCGAAGGTAAAACTACTGATTTTTCACTCTCAAGGTTTGATATAAAACCTTTGATAAACATGTCATACTCTTCAGCGACCTGCGCAGGAGGCATACCTGAAAGCTCCTCCATCTTATTAAGAAAAAGATGTCTCTCGGCAACAGTTACTCCACCCTTGGAAAAAGACATCAGTCTGTAAGGAGGATTAATCATAGTCCTGCAAGCGGAAAAAGTTGCCGGCATCAATTCGGCAACAAAATTACCTACTCTGGGCACACCTACCCTATCATTCTCGAGGATAAGCTCTTTAATTGTGCGTGAAAAAAATGATACGTCCATCGTGAAAAAAATGATATGTTCATAACATACAAAGTTAGTAACAATCAGCAATAAAAACAACGACTTACTTTACCTATTTGCAATTCTGCTTACACTTTTATAGATCAAGTCGATAGTTGAATATTCTACCGGATGACGATTGCAGTCGTGAATAAATTTCTTAAGGATTGAGGACTGACTTTCAGAGAGTTCGCTATCATAATGGAATGAAATGACGGCACCCAGCAGATATGGATAGAACGCAGTATGGAAACTGCATGTCCCTGCCTGGTCGAAAGTAATTTCATCGATCTTATCAAGGACCGATTTGCTAAGTTCAACGATTTGCGCAGAGGTAAAGCATTCGTTGTCAACAGCCGATGCCATAACAAGCGAAAAAGAAGAAATTCCTCCTACGATACTTCCCTGTTTTCTATACTCTTTACTCTCCAATACAACGACAAAAGTGTCGCCACGGTCACTATATTTCACCTCTTTGTAGAGACGCAACATTTCTCTTGGGGCATCTTTGCGATTATGGAGTTCACGATATCCGTTGAAGATGTTCATAACATAATGAATTCCATCCAGAAAAGAAAGGGATAGACTGCAATATGCCATTACATTTCCGTTATATGGGTAAATATAACAGCTTCTTACAAGGTTTTGGGTTGACATTGCAGAGAGCAAATGATTATCGATCTCGCACATTGCGTATAACTCAATTGCACTCTTTGCTTCAATCCTATGTTCCCACCAATAGAAGAATGTGCAGCCCTCTCCGGTCAGCTTCTCTCCGCTTTTTTTCATTTCCCATGCCGGATAATCTAGCCATTTTTCTTCGTAACCGGTAAAAAGCGCATCAAGGCCGGATTGAGTCTCTTTGTTTTCTTCAGGCTCGCAGCTTAAAGTACAGGCAATTACTGCAATCGAAAAGATTAAGGTAAAGTATCTCGTTAAAACACTCCTCATGATTGGCATGCTATAACTTAATTATTACAAATATAGAGAATATTTTTAAAGTTCTGAGTTCTAAGTGTGTAGTATGTAGTGTTGCTAGTGCGGGTTGCACGGTACGGGGTGCGGGTGCGAGGTGCTAAATATGGAAATTCGGAGCGAAGCGACTGACACAAAAAGAGTGGTGAATTTTCTTCACCACTCTTTTTGTGCCCGGAACAGGGGTCGAACCTGCACAGCCTTGCAGCCACTAGTCCCTGAAACTAGCGCGTCTACCAATTCCGCCATCCGGGCATTTTTTAGTTTCAGGCTGCAAATATAATCAAATCCGACAAATCCGTTACCAATTATTGTTTTTTTACAATTATTACAACATTTCGAATGTAATTATTTTGGTGATCAAAGAAAAATGTTCTACATTTGCAGTCCCAAAACCTTCCTCAATAGCTCAGTCGGTTAGAGCACCTGACTGTTAATCAGGGGGTCCTAGGTTCAAGTCCTAGTTGAGGAGCATGAAAAATGGAGGCCGGCGACACTGGCCTCCATTCTATTTATTACATCTCCTGCATGACGGAGTCACTATTTGGCTATAAATGCGAGTATCTCACCCTTTACAACCTTATCACCGTGGTTGGCAGCTACCATCACGATCTTGCCGTCAAAGTTAGCCTTGATCTCCTCCAGACCATAGTAGGTCTGAACAAAACATACAGGCCTGCCTGCCTCTACTTTGTCACCTATATTGGGGTTGGAAGAGGCCTGGGTCACATCATACTGCCAAAGAAGCTGTCCGTTGGCCGTAGACTGTACCGGCTGGGCGGTAGGGAATTTCTCAAGAATCTTCTCAACATCAAATTTAGGCATTTCAACAACAGGGCGGGTAACGATAACCGGGGCACCTGCTTTGGCCCTTGCAGCCTCCAGATCTCTCTCGAAACGCTCTTTGGCAATACCGCTCTTATAGTCTCGGTACTGTCTCTCGTGCATTGCAAACTGGAAGAGTTCTTCATCATCCTGACCACGATCCCAACCCTCTTCTTCCATCATCTTTTCAAACTTCGGCAGTTCGTCCGGGAACTCATCCTGAGGATTACCGGTATAGAATTCGAGACCTTTCTCTTTAACAATTTCCAGGATTTCAGGGGCTAGTACTCCGGGAAGGGTACCGGTTTTACCGAGAATCATGTTCATGGTATCCTTATCAATGGTTTTCCATCTAGGCTCACCCTTAAGAGTATGCATCAGGTTCATAAGCGCAGTATTTTTTACATACTGGCTGAAAGGAGTAACCAATGGAGGATAGCCCAAACGAGGCCATACATATTCAACCTCCTGGAAGAGCATTACCGTCAGTTCGTCAAGGGTAACCTCTTTCTTACCCTGATTCTTCAAAGACATATTTATAGCACCAAGGAAACCCTGAAGATCAGCCATCATTGATCCCATCATACCGCCGGGCAGACCGCAACCTACAAGCAGCGACGAACTCTGGTAGTTGGTGGGCTCAATGAAGTAGCCGAGAAAGTCGTCAATGAAAGTCTGCGTAAGATGACGTGCCTCCATGTAGGCATCCATATTTATCTCCTTAACCAGAAATCCTGCATCCTTAAGCATCGCCTGAATGGTGATTACATCGGGGTGAATCTTACCCCAGGCCAGAGGTTCCATAGCAACGTCGATATATTCGGCACCTGCGCGTGCAACTTCAAGCATAGAGGCCACGGAGAAGCCGGGGCCGGAGTGGCCATGATACTGTACCAGTAGATTGGGATATTTTTTCTTTATCTCTGCAACGAGACGACCGAGGAAGACGGGACGGCCGATACCAGCCATATCTTTTAAGCAAATCTCATCACAACCATACCCCACAACCTTGTCCACGATCCCCATATAATATTCTACCGTATGTACAGGTGAATAAGTAATGCTCAAAGCCACCTGAGAAATCATCCCTGCTTTCTTTGCTCCCAGTACAGATCCCTTGAGGTTACGATGGTCGTTCAAACCGCAGAATGAGCGTGCAATGTTGGTACCCTGTTTTATCTTAACCTTGTACATAAGCTCACGTACATCATTTGGAACCGGATTCATTCGTAGTGCGTTGAGACCTCTCTCAAGCATATGGGTCTGGATACCCGCTTTATTGAAGGGGGCAGTCCACTCGCGCACGGCACGGTTTGGGTTTTCACCGAAAAGGAGATTGACCTGCTCAAAAGCACCGCCATTTGTCTCTATGCGGTCAAAACATCCCATTTCAATTATTACAGGAGCTATTTGGTTCAACTGATCAACCTTGGGAACATACTTACCCGAAGATTGCCACATATCTCTGTACAACAGAGAAAATTTGATTTCACGAGCCATGTTTTTTTTAAATAAATTTAAATAACTATATAACTAAATTATCTTCAATTTTAACTGAATTACGAAATTAATCATTATTTCTTCAATCCAATATTTCATAAAGTAAAAATCGCAACTTTTTATATCTTTGCCCGACAATTCAAAAATAATATATGGATAACTTCAACCTCTACTTTGAAATTTTCGCTGCTGTCATGGGCATCACATACGTGACACTTGAAGTGCTGCAAAAGCGCTCCATGTGGGTTATGCTTTTCATTACATCAATATGTTACGGTATAGTTTATTATATCACAGGACTTTATGCAATGATGGCCCTGCAGTTTTATTACATATATATGGCAATAAGTACATTTATTGTATGGGGTAGAAACTCCCGTGCAGGGGAAAAGGCAAATCAAAGTAGTACCGGCATAGAAATACGCAAACTCAACCCACGCGTTGCCCTGGCAAGCATCGGTGTCAGTGCAGTGGCTTTTGTGGCGCTCGGATTTATATTCGGACTGACAGACAATCCCCGCCCCTGGATAGATTCAGCAGCTGCTGTGCTGAGCATGCTCGCTACCTACTGGCTCTCCAAGAAATATATTGAACAATGGTATGTATGGATCGTATGTAATGCCATCTCCATCTGGCTCTACATTTCGCAGGGAATGTGGCCTACAATGATTCTTTTTGTTGCATACACTATAATGTCAATAACAGGCATATTTTTGTGGAGAAAGAAAGGAGTAGTAATTTCAGATTAACGCAGAAATGGGAAAAGGATTTATTACTATATTGCTACTGGTGATTTCAAACAGCTTCATGACGCTGGCCTGGTATGGCCACCTAAAATTTGGTAGCGAAAGTAAGCTGCTCTCCAAGTGGGGACTCTTTGGAGTTATAGTTCTAAGCTGGTTAATAGCTTTTTTTGAATACTGTGCCCAAGTGCCAGCCAACAGAATTGGCTTTCAAGGCACCGGTGGCCCCTTTTCACTTATGCAGCTTAAGGTGATCCAGGAGGTCATCACCCTTGTGGTATTTGTTATATTCGCTACTATTTTCTTCAAGAACGAAACATTGAAATCCAACCACCTGATTGCATTTATTTTTCTGATACTGGCGGTCTACTTCGTTTTCAAGAAATAACATCTTGTCTCTCATCACTATTTTCTTTATTTTTGTCTCATTAAGAAAAATTATATGAGACGATTAATTGCATTATCAATAGGCATTGCAGCTCTGTTGATTTCATTTTCCGCGGAAGCGGCAAAAGAGAAAAAAGTAACACTGAATTCCCCGGATAATCGCACCATTATTACCGTTACAATTGGCGAAGAGATCACTTGGTCGGTGATTTTTCAGGGGACAGAGGTCATCGCGCCTTCTACCCTTTCGATGGAAATAGAGAGTGCCGATGGTAGAAAATCCTTCATCTGGGGCAACGATAGCAGACTCAGAAAGGTGAGCCGCACCACATCTGATCGTATAATCTCCTCACCCATATACAAGAGTTCAAGCGTAAGAGAGCACTACAACCAGATGGAACTCTACTTCCGCGAGGACTTCGGACTCATCTTCAGGGCTTATGACGAAGGAGTGGCCTACCGTTTTTACGGCACCAGACTCAAAGAGGATGATAAGGTGAAGGACGAACTGGCGGAGTTTAACTTCAATCAAGACCGCACCGCATACATCCCTTACAGCACAGGTAATCCCAACCCCTACCGGACATCATTCGAAAACAGATACGAAGTAAAGTCTCTCAGTAGCTTTGACAAAGAAAAAATCGCTTTTTCACCGCTGCTGGTATGCCTAGATGGCGACTTTAAAGCCGTGATTACGGAATCGGACCTTGAGAGTTACCCCGGGATGTTCCTTGAAAAAAGTGGAGAATTCTCACTTAGGGGTCGCTTTGCCCCTATCCCCTCAGAAATAGAGGTGCATCCCACCAGATGTCAGGAGCGTCCCACCGCCTATTCTGATATTCTGGCGCTAATCCGCAACGATAGCAGCAAAAAGAGTCCCAGGTATTTTCCCTGGAGAGTGATTGCAATTTCCGACAAGGATACCCGGCTCCCGGAAAACAATCTGGTATGGCTGCTCGCCCCTGAGAATCGTATAGAGGATATTTCCTGGATCAAACCCGGCAAGGTTGCCTGGGATTGGTGGAACAATTGGGGAGTGACCGGAGTGGAGTTTCAGGTGGGAATAAACACTGCTACATATAAGCACTACATCGATTTCACCTCTGCCAACGGTATTGAATATGTGATACTGGACGAGGGATGGTCACCTCCAAAAGAGGGTGATATTATGAAGGTTATTCCTGAAATTGACCTTGAGGAGCTTGTCAGTTATGGCCGTGAGCGCAATGTTGAACTGATTCTCTGGGCAGTGGCCTACCCTCTCGATAAAAAGCTCGAACAGGCTTGTAGTCACTATTCGGCAATGGGCATAAAGGGGTTCAAGGTGGACTTTATGGATAGGGACGATCAGGATGTCGTGGAGCTTAATCACCGCATTGCAGAGGTTGCAGCGAAATATCGCATGCTCATTAATTTCCATGGTATGTACAAGCCGGCCGGCCTCAACCGTACCTGGCCAAATGTGATCAACTTCGAGGGAGTCTGGGGACTTGAGCAGATGAAGTGGAGTAAGGAAGATATGGTCTCCTACGATGTTACCTTCCCTTATATTAGGATGCTCTCCGGTCCGGTTGACTATACTCAAGGAGCTATGCGCAATGCCATTCGCCGTGATTATGTACCCAACTACAATAATCCGATGAGCCAAGGAACCCGTGCCCGCCAGGTAGCGGAGTATATAATATTTGATTCACCGCTGGTAATGCTCTGTGACAATCCTACAATTTACACCAAAGAGCAGGAAACTACCGATTTCATCACTGCCATTCCAACTGTTTGGGATGAGACGAGGGTACTTCAGGGAGAGCTGGGCAAATATATAGTTACCGCACGTCGCAGTGGCGGAACATGGTATATAGGAGGTATGACCGATTGGGAGGAAAGGGATATTACCCTCGACGTGAGTTTTCTCCTGGACGGCAACAAAAGCGCCGGAAAAGGCACTATAACACTCTTCCGGGATGGTCCCAATGCACATCGTTCAGCACACGACTACACCATAGAAACGCTCAATGTAGTCAATTATATTGCCCGAAAAAGCACTTCTCTTACCATCCATCTGGCACCGGGCGGTGGCTTCGCAATGGTGGTGGAGTAAAATAGGCTGTGCCGTAGCTTCAGATTAGGCGACATAAATGCGCTTAGAGGCACTTTTGGAGCAAAAACTACTTTTTTTTGCAAAATACTACTTTTATCCATACCTTTGCACCTCCTGATTCGCTAGCTCAGCAGGTAGAGCACATCCCTTTTAAGGATGGGGCCCTGGGTTCGAATCCCAGGCGGATCACAAAAGACTGAGCGACCCAAAGGTCGCTCAGTCTTTTGTGATCAGTCGCTGCGCTCCTTGTCTACCCCTCCTTTTAATGGTTCCCTTGAGGAACCAATGCATCGCAGAAGCGCTGCCTTCAGCTTCGCTGACTTAGAATGCTGCCATTGGTCGCCTCTATTTAGTTATGAGTTCCGAGTTTCAAGTTACGAGTAAGTTTATAGTAGTTAATGTAACACAAAAATCTTATTTTTGTACAGAAATCTGAAGATGGGATTAAAGTTAAAAATGACCAAATATCAAACCATTACTCACTCACTTCGGCCTCTTTTTCGAGCCGATTCTAAAATTTTGATTTTGGGTTCTTTCCCCTCTGTCAAAACCAGAGAGTACGGTTTCTTTTACGGGCACCCGCAGAATCGCTTTTGGTCATTGCTTGAGCGGATTTTCGGTGTAAAACTTAGCACGGACATTGAAGAAAGAAGAGCTTTTATATTACAGCATCATCTCGCCCTATACGATGTCATCTACCGTTGTGATATCATTGGCTCAAGTGATGCGAGCATTCAAAACGTAGTACCCTCGGATTTAAGTCCAATTTTGAAATAGGCGGATATAAAGCAAATTTTCTGCAACGGCGGGACTGCTTATCGCTATTATAGAAAATATCAGGAACAGCAAACCGGATTTAAAGCTATTCAACTGCCATCTACAAGTCCTGCCAACGCAAGATCTTCTATGAATGATTTGTATCAAAAATGGAAAATAATTAAAGAATATCAATTAGAAATAGCAGATACGATATAATCATTAGAATTAATTAATGATAAATAGGCAAAACAATAACGTGTGAATGAAAACAAAACTGATTATTATGACATTAGCACTCCTCTCCTCTCTCGGATGCACAAACGCACAGAAAAAAGAACTTGTCTCAGTATCTTACCACCGTTCAGGTATGCGTATTGATGACTGCACTGATATTAGAGTTAACAAAAAAGCAGATACTTATACCCTGGTTTTTGAAACAGGTCGCGACGAAAATAATACGATAAGTTTTGAGATAGAGAAAAGCGACTTTGATGAGTTGGCAACTATTGTTTTCGGGATGAGTAAACCGCGCAAAGAACGCCACGGTTATGTACGTGATTTAATGAAATCCCTTCAGGTATCATTTATTAAAAACGGCAAAACTGTTTATCTCAATTATTCTATCAATCAACGCAAAAACAAGAGAACTGCTGAATTGGAGAAACAAGCGGTTAATTTGATGTATGATTGGATTGACAGGTACAAGAAACAATTTGAAATTCGCTTTAATTACAGCAAGGGCATTGCCACTCCTACTGAAATTTTCGCACATGCCGAGCCTGCCGATCTGGTGGAAGATCTGGGCGTCTTCACAGAACGCCTTGACCCCGATAGAAATATTCAATGTGGAGGAAGAAATGACTACTCCCATCGCTGGCGCGCCTTAAAACCCGGCATTGTTACCGTTTGGCTCCATGAATTGAGTTTAGGGCACGACGACGTTAGTAATTTCACAAAAGACTACGAACCTTCCGCCTGCTATATCATCGACGAAAACCTGCATGTGCGTTATTCTAAAGAGGAAACGGAAGCGGCACAGGAAAGATTTAAAAAACGCAAAAAATGAAAATCACAAAGTTATTTTTAGTTATTGTCGCTACTTGCCTTTGCAACTTAATGTTTGGGCAAACTAATCAAAGTGCGGAAAAAACCATACAAGAGATCAGGAAAGAGTATAATCTCGTTAAGTCGCAAATAGCCACCTTGGAGAAGGATGGCTATGCCGGCGAACTGTTTTGCCTGCACACTATCGACAATAAGTATGGAAAATCCTATCCGGGTGTCGGAGAGTATCGGGGAGAAATCTTTTTTTACTACGAAGCAGAGGGAGGCTATCCGCCAATTTTGTGTATGGTCATCGAGAAAGTGAAGTCTGCCGGTAATACCATTTACTTTGAAGCTCTTTACAATGAGGAGGGTCAGGTGCTGTTTATTTTTGAAAAAAACGAGTACGACAACAATATAGCCAAACGCTTTTATTTTAAAGATGGTTCTATTGTTAAATACAGCGAAAATAATGTGGATATAAAATTGGACACCATATCGGATGAGACTATTTGGATATACCGTGCGGCTTCAGCTCACAAGACAAGATTTGATCTCTTTTTTGAAGTAGAATAAACATTTAAAATCATTTAAAAATTATAAGACCATGAAAACTGCTATGAAAAAATTCACTGTGCTTGTGCTGTTCTTTATGACGGTGATTGGAGCAACATCATGTGCAAATTCACAGAAAGAAGTAGATGTAAAAGCACTCTTCGATTTGATGCCTGCTGAGGCTTTTATTATGACAGACTGGGAGACGCCTGCCGAGTTGGAAGAATATATGGCGGTATGCGACAATGAGAACAGATACCTCAGATTGGAGTTTGAAGACCAAGTCAGTTGGGAAATGTGCTATTGGAACCTGGAAGATGGCAACAAACTGATTGCTGTCGGCTATGTCGGAGGATTCGGTTATTATATTTACAGTAATGGAAAAATAACTTCCACAACAGACTTTGGAGTAGAAGAGATGCGCCGTTCAGTTGAAAACAGCATCGCCATGAATCCTTACGATAATTGGATTGACTTCTACGTTCCCCGACACGGGACTTCGGTTTACATCTCCGTCAATCGTCAGGATTTCATGATTTATAAATGGGAAAATGAGCAGTTTGTACAAATAAGAGATTATCCCACCCAAAACAGCACTCACCAGGGACTTGTTGAAGGATTTGCTTCTGCACTTATCAGTGCCGATGCAGACCGTTGTTTTCAATATGTTGAACCTAGTTATGCTGCATATCAATGTATGGATTTTTTTGAGGGAAATATTGAAGAGTTTATATGTGACTTAATTGCAGGCGAAAATGAACAAGGCCCCATAAAACCTGCAAAACTGAGCGACATCAAAACAGCAACCTACCGCTACACTCCCGAAGACGGATTTGCCAACCACATTATTCTTATCGAACTGAATGACGGCCGCTCCTATACCTATTATCCTAGTCTGGTAACGGTTGAAATTTTCGAAATGCGCGAAAATGGAGAGGATGGAGAACTAAAAACAAGAATTCCATATATTACCGACTGGATGGGATAAGAAATAGATACATTGTCACCAGCAAAAAAGTCATATCAGAATAGCATTCACTTACCGAGACATCCTTGACTGCTGATTTTTAATGTTCTGACATAGTTTGTGCTATATCAAAAAACACGCCGCAAACAGTTGTTTACGGCGCGTTTTTACATTGTTCTATATTTTATTTTGTGGTTTTTAAATTAGCCCAAGCCTCAGTTCCATCATCTTTCTTAAGATAAAACTGCAGTGTGTATTGATCGCCTCCCGGACTCTTTGTGGACGGAGTCGTGGAAGACCTGTTGAGTTGAATTGCACCATTCACGATATTGTCACTCGAAAAATTAACACTAACCCAATCATTCCACGATGAGGCTTCGGGATTCATGATATGCATAAAGCCGACAAACAGGTTTCTCCACGCCGGACTATTTATATCAATCATCTGACCTAACATACTTTCTGTAAAACCGGTTATGCGTCCATAATGTATGGTAGCCAATTCGGGATATTTCTCCTTACACCATTCCACATAATAGGTCCCATCATCCCTTTTCACCACCTCCACATAATCGAGTTCCCCTTTCACAACCTCAACTTCCTGTGATCCGATACGAACTACGTTTTCTTTCATCTTTTTGGCCTTTGCCAATTGACCGCCAGGGCTATCGTCTTCCTCCTCCGGTGCAGTTATTTCAGCTTTGACAGAACCACCCCATTTGACAGGCACATTGGTCTTAAATTCTGCCGTTACACTTCCTTCGGTGAAATCTTCTTCTGCCGTAAAGACAATATCTACCGTACCATCCGGTGCAGTTACACCTGAAGCAGGGCAGGTGCCGCCGACAGCTGTAAATGTAAGGGTTTGACCTTGTACAGGAGACCATTCGCCTGTTAAGGAAGAGAAGGTTTCGAGTTTGAATGAAATCGGCGCTTTTCCCTCCTCACCTATAATCTGTGATGTAGGATTGGCAGTCAAGCGGAAGTTGATGATTTCAGCCTCCCATAGTTCAGCTTCAACCGGGTCTTCCTCTTCATCTCCAAGCACGATCTCTGCCTTGACATTGCCTTCATCCGTGCTGGTAAGTGTAAAGGTTACCTCTGTATTCCCCTCGCTATCGGTAAAAGCATACTCTTTATCCAAAGTGCCTCCCTCCGCCTCGAAATGAACCAGCAGACGCGACCCATTGTAAGCAGTGCCGGTGAGGTGATTTTTATTGAGAGCGTGGTATTTGATCAGTTTGGTTTCGCCGGTGGTCATCTGAGTCGGTGTCTCTGTATTGAGAGTCAATTCGTCAGGAAGGGCTACAATGGGAAGATCAAATATATTAATCGGTTCAATTTCCACCAATTTCTCTTCAATGAAGAAAAGATCCAAATTGAGGGCGAGATCGAGGTCAAGTCCG
>Ga0255347_1000157_pt1 | contig 129569 bp, 107 predicted proteins | sample wastewater_treat_2_FD_192479 | JGI IMG/M metagenome (GOLD analysis project Ga0255347, IMG submission 192479) | Wastewater microbial communities from Lulu Island WWTP, Vancouver, Canada - plant24 | ecosystem: Engineered > WWTP > Wastewater > Unclassified | place: Canada: Vancouver, British... | reverse complement strand
CCCAGTCTTTCTCGATATTGGAGGCATTTACCACCAAAAGATAGGTCTCGCTATCCACACAGTAGATAATCACATCATCTACAATACCACCTTTGCCGTTTGGAAAACAGGAATACTGCGCCTTACCGGCAACAAGGGTAGATACGTCGTTGGAGGTCACATACTGTAGGAAAGCCAACGCATTAGGACCTTTTACCCAGATGTCACCCATGTGGGAAACATCAAATACGCCGACACCTTCTCTTACGGTTGTATGTTCTTCATTTATGCCCACGTATTGTATCGGCATGTTGTAGCCGGCAAAAGGGACCATCTTAGCACCGAGTGCTATGTGCTTTTCTGTAAATACTGTATTTTTCATTTATTGTTTTTATGTTGTTTTACATAATAATATAATACTTAGTGCTACTTTTCGTGTAAGCCCATGGAGGTCTGGTAGATCCACATATCGTAAGGATCTTCTCCCCTCTCAAGCAGAGCATCCCTATGCCTGTAAGCTTCACGTAACGTCTCCGAGCCGTAAATAGCCAGCACATCGTAACCATTCTTGAAACGCATCTCCGTCACATCATATCCTTTGGCCTTAAGCCTGGCCTTAAAACGTTCTGCATTTGCGGGAATTTTATAACATCCCATAATAACATAGTAATTGGAGTAAACCGGACGGGCTGCCTCCGCTGCGAGACGAGCCATTTCTTCTGCCCTCGCTATTGAGTCCCTTTTGGCAGCCGCAGCCGCCTCTTGCGCTATCCTGGCTGCCTCAATCTCTTTGGACGTAGGCTTGCCCAATATAGAACGGAAAAAGTCGCATCCGCTGAAAAGCAGTGATGCTGTAAGGAGAATTGTCACAATCTTGATCGGTTTCATGGCTAACGGAATTATGTGGGTTAAGTATCTCTGAGTATGTTATTGATATCATACAAAAATAATCATTTATAGATGAAACGCAAAAATTTTCCTATCTTTACCTCTCAAGAAGATCATTGTTTTATGAGCAAATTCAGACAACGTTTCAAAGAGATCGTTAATATTTCGAAGGATGTAGACTGGTCTATCGCTTCGGAAAGCATCCGCAACAGCATTCATTTTAAGGGACCCAATGTGTGGATTTTGGCTGCAGCCATAATTGTCGCCTCCATCGGACTCAATGTCAACTCCATCCCCGTAATCATAGGTGCGATGCTCATTTCCCCTCTGATGGGGCCTATCATGGGTTTCGGATTGGGTCTGGGCACCAATAACACCGTGCTACTCAGGGACTCACTGAAAAATCTCGGCATTATGGTGCTAATCAGCATCATCGCTTCCACGCTCTACTTCATTGTAAGTCCATTGAAAATGGATAACCCGACCGAGTTGCTTGCCAGGACCAACCCTACAATTTACGACGTAATGATAGCGCTTTTCGGCGGATTTGCAGGAATTCTGGAGACTTCCCGTAAGGAGAAGGGGACTGTAATATCGGGAGTAGCCATTGCTACCGCCCTTATGCCTCCTCTCTGCACCATAGGCTACGGTCTGGCGACACTAAAGCTAAATTACGCTATTGGGGCCCTATACCTCTTCTTCATTAACGGAGTATTTATCGCCCTTGCGACCTTCCTGATGGTTAAATACCTCAAATTTCCGCTTATAAAATTAGCCGACAGTGCAAAACAGAAAAAGGTATCCGGTACCATATTCGCATTTACACTAGTGCTGATTATCCCCAGCGTTATCTCCGCTGTTATGGTCATCCATGAGAATCGCTTCAACCACAATGCGCGTAAATTCATTTCAGAGAACAGGAACGTCAATAAGAGCTATATCTATGATCACGAGATCAAACATGAGAAAATGAGCGGCACTCTGACTCTCTATATGGCCGGTGAAGCCCTTGTCTCATCCGATAGGGAGCTGCTCTACCGCTCCGCGGAAATGTACGGTATCGGACGTGACCAATTGACAATCATTGAAAATGCGGTAATTCGAGAAGAACTCTCCCAATCGGATCTGATGAAGAGCTTCTTCGAGAGGAGCGACAAAGAGATTAAACAACGTGAGGATCTGCTGCTCCAGCTGCAGGAGGAACTCAGGACGATACGTGACAAAGAATTGCCGACTGCGCAGATTGCAAAAGAATTGCTTACCCAATATCCGGATCTGACAGGATTCAGCATGTCCAGAGGCAGCGAGGTAACACTAAATGATCTCCAAGAGAGCAAACGCATATTCGTATTAGTAAAGTGGAGGCATCCGGTTGATGAAGAGGTGATCACCAAACTCCGGAAATGGCTCTCTGTGCGTCTGGAGACAGAAAACATTACAGTTATACAGGATAAGCGGTGAGGGTGGTAAGATTTACAATTTTTACGGTAGTAATACTGGTACTGCTATCTCTGGTTGCCCCTTCTCGTGGAGTCGTTTTTCAGGAGGAAGAGGTTTCAGTTCTTTCGGTGACACCGTTCGAGGATGATACCGTCAGAATTCTTTTCATCGGAGATGTGATGGCCCATAAACTACAGTTGGAGACCGCACTTATCGACGGTGGCAATGCCTCCAATCCCGATGACTATGATTTTTCCTCCTACTTCAAATATATAAAGCCACTTTTTGATTCTGCTGACTTTGTGGTGGCAAATATGGAATATCCAACGGGAGTCACGCCTTTCTCCGGTTATCCCATCTTTTCTGCTCCTTCATCCCTGGATATGGAAGCGCTAAACAGTGGTATAGATTTATTTCTCAAAGCCAACAACCACCTTCTTGACAAAGGAAGAGCGGGAGTTGACAGCACCAGGAGCATTCTCCGGAGGGAGGGGATAGCCTACACCGGCTTCTACGCGGATAAAGAGGAGGAGTACCGCTGCAATCCCTTTATTGACTCAATCGGGGGCATTTGCTTAGCTATCATCAACTTTACCTATGGCCTCAACGGATTTCAGATACCTGAACCCTACATCGTCAATATGATGGATACCACGCAGATCAGGGAGTTGGTAGAAAGGGCTAAAGAGAGAGGTGCGGAATTTATCATAGCAACTCCGCACTGGGGCGAGGAGTATCAGCTTACCGAGTCTGCCACACAACGCAGATGGAGAGACAGCCTCTACCGTTATGGAGTCGATGCCATTGTAGGCACCCATCCGCATGTGGTGCAAAAGTGCGAGTATGACACGCTTCATGCGACCGCCTACTCTCTGGGCAACTTCGTTTCCAATATGAGCATTGCCTATGGGCAAATAGGGATGGTCTATGAGCTTCGACTCAAAAGAAGACCCGACTCGACCATTGCTCTCCTTCCTCCGAAAATTGATTACTGGTGGTGCGCAAGAACCAACAAATTGGAGCGTAACTATACGGTAGTCCCAATTATGGAGTATCTAGATAAAAAGGAGCAATTTAAGGAGGGACAATATGAAAAAATGGTTCGTGAATGGAATGCTATTGTAAAAAAATTCGGAATAGATACCACCGGGAAAAGAATAACATACATATATGATTGAAAAAACAATTTTACTGACAGATCTCAATCCGATAGATTTTTATGGGGTCAACAATAGAAATTTTGACCTATTGACCTCCTTCTTTCCAAAAATAAAAGTTGTCGCCAGAGGTGCGGAAGTCTATGTGACAGGACCTGCTGACGAGATTCGTCTCTTTGAGGAGAAATTGGAAAAGGTGATGAAGATATGCCGTCTAAAAGGTGCGCTAACCGAGTATGATATGGAACAGGTCTGTTTGGAAAGAATTATTTCTGCTGAGACCGGTAAGGTTGACATGCCTAACGACGAAGATTACATCATCGTTTACAGTAACGACGGCCGGGCCATAAAAGCACGCACTAAAAACCAGAAACGCCTGGTAAAGGAGTATTACAAGAATGATCTCTTGTTTGCTTTAGGACCTGCCGGTACAGGTAAAACCTATACGGCTATTGCCCTGGCCGTCCGTGCACTCAAAAACCGTGAAGTCAAACGTCTGATACTTACACGCCCTGCCGTAGAGGCAGGAGAAAGACTCGGATTTCTGCCAGGCGACCTGAAGGAAAAGCTTGATCCCTATCTCCAGCCTCTTTATGATGCACTCGGGGATATGATTCCCGCAAAACGTCTGCAATCTCTAATGGAAGATGGCACAATCCAGATAGCTCCGCTTGCATATATGAGGGGACGGACACTCGACAGGGCTTTCGTGATCTTGGACGAGGCGCAAAATACTTCTCTCGGTCAACTCAAGATGTTTCTTACACGTATGGGAAATGACGCAAAGTTTATCGTGACCGGAGATGCCACTCAAATAGATCTTCCCGACAAGCGCAACAGCGGGCTTGTGCGAGGTATCGAAATTGTTAAAAATATTCGCGGTATCAGCATCATCGAATTTGACCGGGATGACATTGTCCGTCACCCCCTCGTAACCAAAATTGTGGATGCTTTCGAGGAACACGAGAAACGCGAATCACGCGAAAAAGGCGAATTGCGCGAAGAGAGCGAATTACGCAAAAGGGATCAAAACAACAAGAGTGAGTAGAGCGAAACGCTAGAGGTCAAACATGGTCTTGAAGGTGTAACCTTTGGATCGCAGGGTATCTATGATCTCGCCCAGATATGTATAGGGACGATCTTCATCCGGGCGGTCGGGATAATTCATTGCATGAATCAGCAGGATTACGCCATTCATACTATTCTCCGACTCGTATTGCCATATTCCTTCCAGAATCTCCTCAGTTGAAATATAATTAGGAGCTCCCGGTGAGGTCCAGTCCATTCCCGTCTTGAATCCGGGTGTAGGGTTGACCAATTTATAACCCAGGTCACGCATAGCATCAGCCGTCTCCTGATTGTAGGTCTCATAGGGTGGGATCAGCCAGTCGTATTGCTCCTTTTTCAGACCATATTTCTCCAAAGAGGCCTCCATTAGTGCAAAATCGGCTTTAATGGAGTCGGCACTCACGAGAGTGCGGCCATTTTCGCTAAGCAGGAGATGATTGAAGGAATGCGAGGAAAGATAGTGACCTTCATCAATGATCCGTCTGACTGCTTCCTGATATTTTTCCACCTCCAAGCAGATACCGGTCGGGAAAAAGGAACCTTTTACCTCCTTTTCTTTAAGGGTGTTGAGCACAGGTACTACTCCGTCAAAATTCTCAAAATATCCATTATCGTCAAGGCTATAATGGGCGGTGAATACCAACCAGACAGATTTTTCATCGGGGTTGATCTTGGTCACGACCCCAAACTCGTCATATTCGAAAACATTCTCCTTCGGACTATTTCCCGAACAGGAGATGAGGATCAGGGCGCAGAGCGCAGGAATAATTGTTCTAACTAACTTCATAATGTTCCTCAATTTCATAATTACACAATCATACCTGCAAGCTTGCCGGTATGCGCACCATCTTTAATTGTCCAGACACCATTCACAAATACATGTTCTATTCCCACGGGGAACTGGTGAGGATTATCGTAGGTGCTTTTTTCCTCAATGGTATCGGGATTGAAGACTACTATGTCTGCCCAATAGCCGGGGATCAGCAATCCGCGCTCCCTGAGCTTAAGACGGGAAGCAGGCAGTGCGCTGCACTTGTAAACTGCGGTAGCCAAATCCAAAATCTTATCCTCGCGTACATATTTTTGGAAGAAACGGGGAAAAGTGCCATACGAGCGAGGGTGAGGCATTTTTTCGCCCAGTGGCCCATCGGGAGAATAGACGCTGCCATCGGAAGCGGGCATCGAAAGCGGATGGCGATACTCCATCCGGATATTCTCCTCTTTCATCGCAAATCCCGCCATCTGAACATTGAGTTTCTCAGAGATGAGCAAGTGTCGGATCATAGGCCAAACCTCCATACCGGAGATTTCACAGCACTCGGCCACAGTTTTACCGGAATATTGAGAGTTGCCCTCCGCGCGACAAGTAGCGATAAGTACATTCTGAGGCCCTCCGAGACGCTTGATGCGGCTCTCTGCATATCTTCCGATTTCAGCGGCTTTTACATCATCGGCCAGACGTGCCAGCACCTCCTCCGAGGAGCCTTGTCTATCGTTGATAGGAATAAAGGAGGAGAGTCCGGTGGAAAATGCTATATATGGATAGCGGTCGAAAGCTATATCGATGCCCTCTGCCTTCGCCTGATCGATCATTGCGAGCAGTGCGGGCATTTTGTGCCAGTTGGCGGCATTCTGCGCCTTAAGGTGAGATACCTGCAATCGGGCACCCGACTCTTTTGCGATACGTATGGCATCCCTGAGGGATTCCTCCACAAAATCATCTTCGTTGCGCATATGGATGGCATAAAGACCATCGTGTTTTGCCACCACCTTGCAAAGTTCTATCAACTCTTCATCGGAGGCATAAGAACTGGGAGCATATTCGAGGCCCAATGAGATACCCAAAGCTCCCATTTCCATCTCCCAGTCAAGGATGGAGCACATCTTCGCGAGTGTTTCGGGAGTTGCCGGTATGTTGTTGTCGCCGATTACGGCGGAACGGAGCTGACCCTGACCTACAAGAGTGCCATAGTTGATGCCTATGCCCTGTTTGCGGTATGCGTCATAAAAGCCGTCGATATCCTGCCAAAAGGGGTATCCATGTCTGAGAGTCTCTTTATTTGCCTCGTAGTGAGCGCCAGAATAGGGGAACGGGGAGTCACCGCAATTGCCACCTATATCGGTGGTTATGCCCTGGAAGATACGGCTGTCGCCTTTCGGTGCAAGAAAGAGATTGGTGTCGGTATGAGTATGTATGTCAATCCATCCCGGAGAGATTGCAAGTCCTTTGGCGTCAATGATAACGTCGGCATTGTCACCCAGGGTTCCGATCGCTGCAATGCGGCCGTCTTGAATACCTATATCACCCTTGATCGGGGCTTTGCCGTCACCGGTATAGATCACTCCATTTTTTATAATGGTCTCGAATGGGTGCTTGACGCCGATTTTGCGGCCCCCGTAAAAGCCGATACCCAGGGCGGCAGCCCCTATGAGTGTGGTTCTGATAAAGTCTCGTCTTTCCATATTGTGTGTTATTTTATCTTTTTATATCTGTTGTGTAGCTGTTTTCAAGTGATTGCAAGCGTTTTTAAACGATTATAATGGTTTTATTTTTTGGAGTCATTTGAATAAATGGGAAATCCCTCCGTGTGCCACACCTTCATCGAATCCTGCTCTCCATAAACAAGGTAGACTTCGATATCATTTCGCTGTGAAGCGAGCTCCATAGCCCTTTCCTCTCCTATAACCATCATCCAGGTGGCGTAAGCGTCAGCAGTGGCTCCATCTGAAGCAATCACCGTAGCGCTGAGAAGATTGTGCGTGACGGGCCTGCCTGTGGCAGGATCAATGGTGTGAGAGCATTTTTCTCCATTCTCAATATAAAATTTGCGGTAATTACCGCTGGTGACCAATGCCCCATCCGACATTGAAATGATCTCCTGAAGATTAGCACCCTCATCAAAATTTCCATCCAAGGGCTTGTCCAGACCCACTTTCCATTTGTCACCACGCGAGCTGAGCCCCTTGCATACAATCTCTCTACCCACCTCAACCAGATAATCGGTGCATCCGAAGTCATCAAGGACCCTCGCTATCACATCGCAGGTGTAGCCCTGCGCAATGGCGTTGAAATTGAGTTTCACTCCCGGCAGTTCTCTTGTAACCCTGATCGAGTCACCGCTTCCCTCGATGGAGACCATATCCATACCCACGAGGAGCAGAGCGCTGTCTATGAGTCGTTGAGTGACGGTATCACGGTTACTGAAACCGAAGCCCCAGAGGTCGAACAGAGGTGCTGCAGAGGGATCAAATGCTCCGGAGCTCTCCAGCCATATCTCTTTAGAGCGGTTGAATACCTCTATAAAAAGCGAATCAGGAATAATCTCTTCTCCCGCATTGAAACGGGAAAGGAGCGAACCTTTGTTATATCCGGAGAGGGAATTATCTATGGCGGTGAGAAGGCTATTGACCCTCTCTTCCACCTGCGCACTCTTAACCCCTGCACCTGCCGGACTGGAATATATTATATGAAATGTGCTCCCTTGAGCATAACCTTCAATGCGCTCATATCTACCCTTGCCGGTGGAACATCCGGCTATAAGAAGAGTTACAATCAGTAACGGTATTATTGTGCTTTTGTTGATCATTGGACGGTGGCACGATTTTGGAGAAATTGCAAAAGAGTTGGTGCAAATTTACTATAAAAAATCAAAAATTGCTATTGCGCCAAAAAATACTCATATTTGTAGGTTGGAATTAACAGACAATGGAAATTAGATACAGAATTCTTTGGATTTGGTTGTTGGCATTTCTCCTGTTGGGCATGGGCGCTTCTTGTGAAAAGGAAGAAGAGAAAGAGGAGGAAAAGCTCTATATGAGTGGATTTGTAGATTATTACATTCCCACTTTTGTCGGCATCGGCGAGACGATTACCCTTACGGCCTCCGGTATTACAGAGCCTTCCACGGTCGATTACAAATGGTATTTCGGAGCTTCATACAATGACACTCTCTCCTCAAGGACAGTCACTGTTACATTTCCCGATAGTCTCGGTACCTTCGCCATTATCGGCATAGCAGTAGCTCCGGGCTACTACAACTCCTCTGCAACGCAGCATGTAACTACTGTGGACATCAGACGTGAAAAATCCCTGAAAGGTCTTAAGTACAGTAATAAGGTTTTTGTCGACAACCGCGATGGCATAGAATACGAATATGTGACAATAGGCAACCTCGACTGGTTCGTGCGCAATCTGGCGTACTACAAAAAGGGCTCGGCTTTCCGGCACTCGCCAATTACTCATACCCTCTTCGGACGCTTCTATTCATGGGAAGAGGCCACCGGTGGCCGGAGCGCTTCCGGACTGGGCGGCGGGCCACAGGGAGTCTGTCCAAAAGGATGGTCTGTACCCACCAATGAAGATTGGGTAGATCTGGCCACCGCAGTTGCCGGAAAACAGATGACCTTCGTGGATAACTGGGATGGACTTGGCGATAAGCTCTCTGTGGATGCATGGTTTAACGGCGAAAGGATCTGGCCCTACTCTCCCGACAATATTCACTCCAATAGTGCCGGATGGAATGCCATCCCGATGGGCAATACTCAGTATGACCACTCCCTTTTCAAGGGTTTTAATGAGTATGGGTTCTGGTGGAGCTCCACCCAGAAAAATGATGCTCAGGCCTACTACCGCTATATTCATAGCGAAAGCTCCTTCTTCCCAATGAATTTCACCTCTAAGGAACATTTCGGAGCATCGGTCCGCTGCGTGAGATTAGCGAAATAGTGAGAAGTGTTGGTTTCGAGTTCTGAGTTCTGAGTTCTGAGTTTTGGGTTGCGAAAAAAATCTTCAGACGGGAAAGTCGAACTATACTTGCTTGACTCCTATTCAACATTTTAGGATTTTTCATATCGAATTGATGAAACCACGGCTAAGACAAAAGCCAATCCACTTATAAGCTACGAAGATTTCAGATTTCTGACAAGGCCATGAGGGCTATTAATGATGTGGAACAATCTGTTCACGGAGTTGCATTTGCCGTAAAAGCAAATGGGGAGATCATAAATTGGTAGAATAATTTTATTGTCGGGTTGCACAATTATAAGGCCGGCTTTAAGAACTAAAAAGCCCTTGCACATGAGGTGAGAGGGCTTTTTTTTGTGTGATAAACTCTTATCAGTTTGGCAAATCTGAATCTTTATGCCTAAGTTATACTGACACATTCACATCATTCCAAGACAAGACCCTGGCTACGCTGCGTTTCTGACTTTCGTTGCCTCCATAAACTAATGTCTTAGTCAGTTTAACTTCCGTTTCGAGCGCAGCATAATGGTTTAATCCCTTAAACAAATCGGACATAATGGTTTGTGTTGCTTTTATCTCTATAATTTCGGTTTCCTGCGGCTTTTCGATAAGCAAATCCACCTCATTCTTTTCCGAGTCACGCCAATACCACAAGTCCATTTGCCTCTCATTATTGTGATACTTCCGTTTCATATACTCAGAAACTATCATGTTCTCAAATAGTGCTCTTTTATTTGGGGTACAAGTCACAACTACACTTTTCAAGAGAAATTTGGGTTCGAAAGCTACACTTTTCAAATTTTGATGAGGATTTTCCGAAATACAACTTTTTAATTTCATGTATTTTGGATTTGAATAAAATTTAAAAATCGCAAAACATAAAAAGCAAGTCGCTGCCAACTATTTGAAAATGAACTATTTAAGAACCTATGATATACCTATGATATGATTATTTAACTGTACTTTTGTCGTTAAATACTAGAGTATCAATGAAATAAGAGTAAAAAACGACTAATGGCAAATTATAGAATATTTCGCTAATTAATTTATTTATTTCGGAAATCCTTCCCAAAAAGCGTAATTTTTCACAATAATCACAACAAAAAAACCGTAAAACTTTGGCAAATTTGTGATGTTTTTGCCTAACTCATACGCAAATATCTTAATCTTTAGGTAAGACCTGTTGTCACAATCAAAGGGAGAACCGAGGGTGTATAGCAAAGAATTGTCTATGTAAATCAAAAGTTCTACTTTGTTTTTACATGTATTTCTAAAGTACAACTTTCGATTTGCATGGATTTTGAGTCCGGAACTACACTTTTCAATAGAAATTTGGGGCAAAAAGTACACTTTCCAAAAATCACAAAGGCAAGTATCCTTGATCAAAACTTACAATTTTACGAAGTTTTTATAAAGTAAGGTACAATTGGATGACTATCAAGCAGAAATGGAAGCCCCTATCTCCTTTTAATGAAATACAATTTCAGAATGCCATGAAGTTCGTCAGGGATAAGTTACTGGTCATTATTTCAGTCGTTTTCGGATAGCGCTTTGATATAACAATTATAAACATTGTCACCGAAACAGGCCACGATGATTTTATCGAAATCGGGGGTTTCTTTTAAGAAATTCAACATTTCCTGTATGGCGATTTGAGAGGCAGGCTTAATTGGGTATCCGTAGGCTCCTGTACTTATAGAGGGAAATGCGATTGACTTGATGTTGTTCTCAAGAGCCAATTTAAAGCAGGATTTATAACAGCTTCTCAATTTGTCAGCCTCATTGTTATTTCCTCCGCGCCAAATCGGGCCGACAGTATGGATCACATGCTTTGCAGGCAAATTGTAACCTTTTGTGATTTTAGCCTTGCCGGTCTCACAGCCATTCAGTGTCCTGCACTCCGCAAGCAACTCAGGGCCTGCTGCTCTATGGATCGCCCCATCCACTCCCCCACCACCTAATAAAGAGTTATTGGCAGCATTCACGATAGCATCAACCTTTATTGTCGTGATATCGGCTTGGATTATTTCTATTTTGGTTTTCATTTGGATGATGATATATTATTCGATTATACAGCTTCAGAAACGCACATACTATTGCATTCTCCTCGAAATATAAAACAATTAGTTCATCTTATTACAAGCAAGATGAACTTAATGTCTGGAACGAGACAGTTTGTTTAATCTAAACCGCCCCCTTCTGTTAAGTGACAATATAATTTGTATGTAATGGGCAAGGATTCTGATTCTCCTTTAATCCTCCTCATCCTCCGGCGAGGCCCGTAACACCAACAACGCATCGTCTTGCCATCTAAGTGGCACTGAGAGCGTACCGCGAACGGTTATCTTTTCACCAGGAGCAGGGGTTGCCTCATGGCCAACCACCATCAATTCTTTAGTGCCATCGGTTAGAATAAAACCGTTAAGCCCAAACATGGAGATACTTTTATTGACTTTACCTTTTACCAGTACTGTCTCATTCTCATATTTGTGCGTATTCTTGTAAAGTTCGGATATTTTAACGGGGACAATCTTACCGCAACCTGCGGCGAGCAATAAAAGTACAACTGCAGAAACTAAAATTGATATTTTTTTATTCATAATATTAAAAAATTATTAGAGTAATGATCTCGGCTCAATTAAGCACTAACTTCATTATTCAAAAATTAGAGTACAAAGATAAGGAAATTTCATTGATCTGAATATTATTCTTCTGTTTCATTTTCCACAACATACTCGCCACTTTACACACCGAACTCACTCCATACTCAGATTCACTCCACCTCATAACTCAGAACTCGCAACCCGGAACTCGCAACCCGGAACTCGCAACCCGAACCCCCGGAATCAATCTTAACAGAATTGTCATTGTTTTGTAACCCCTCTGCAACACTAATGGCAGACCTTTGTGGCGAAAACCAAAATGTAAAATTGCTTTTGTGGCACATAAATTCTTATCACTTGCGACGCTGCTATTGACCCTTTTCTCAGGAGCAATTTGGGCTCAAAACGGGACGATCAAAGGATCGATTTTAGACGCAAAAAACAAGGAACCGCTCATCGGAGCAGCGGTTATGATTGAAGGGACCAACAAGGGTGCATCTGCGGATCTCGATGGAAATTATATAATCACCAACCTTGCCGAAGGCACATACACACTCATAGCCTCTTACGTCTCCTATGAGACAATGATCAAAAAGGAGGTTGTGGTTGTAAAGAACAAGGAAACCATCTTGGATTTCCCGATGAATTCCGATGAGCTCAATCTCGATGAGGTACAGGTTGTGGCACGTGCCAATCGTGAAAGCGAAAATATTTTGCTCGTAGAGCAAAGAAAGACACTGGTGGCTATACAAGCCGTTGGTGCGAGAGAATTGTCAAGGAAGGGTATTGCCGATGCGCGTGCAGCAGTTGCACAAGTCTCCGGAATATCGAAACAAGAGGGCGTTAAAAATGTTTTTGTGCGTGGATTGGGCGACAGATACAATGCTACTCTACTTAACGGATTCCCTATTCCGTCAGAAGATCCGGAATATAAAAATATCGCTTTGGAATTTTTCGGTACCGATATCATTCAAAATATCGGAGTAAACAAGGTTTTCAGCGCCTCGAATGTAGGTGACGTGGGTGGTGCCGTTATAGACATAGGTTCCAAGGAGTTGACGGAAGAGAGTGCATTAGCTGTTGATCTGTCCGCAGGAATAAACACTACGGCACTTAGGAGTGATTTTCTTCGTCAGGACGGCTCCAATTATCTCGGATTTGCCAACACTAACCAACCAACTCAAAATCAGCACAATTTCCCCAATAGTCTGGATCCTGGAAAGGTATCGGTTCCGCTGAACCACAGCTATGGAGTATCGGGTGGAAAACTGTTTCATCTGGGAAAAAAGAGAAATCCTTTCTCATTTTTTGCGGTAGCTTCTCATGGGACCAGTTACTCATATAGCAAAGAAATTGTTCGCAATACGACATCGAATGGAACGATTTTCCACGATCAAACGGGAGATAAATATTCGCAAACCACCGACCAACTGGTTTTGGCCAACGCTAATTACGAAATGAACCACAGGCACAGCATCAGTTACAACTTTATGCTGGTGCACGTCAATGACCAATATGTGGGAGAGTATAGCGGTTTGCAAACTGAAGCGTTTCAGAGCAGTCCGGACCTCTCCGGTATAATACGCAGGCAACAAACTAATGATAATCTTTTACTTGTAAATCAGTTGGTTTCAGATTGGAAATTATCCGGTATCACCAGACTGTCCATAGGCGCAACCTATAATAGGATAAAAGGATTGGAACCGGACCGTCGGGAGAATTATTTTACTCACCTTGAAGGCGAGCGATACAATTTGACCCGCAGCAATCGCAATAAACGCTTTTTCTCCGATTTAAAGAATAATGACTTTAACGTTAAGGCAGCATTAACGATAAAATTGAAAGATAGATTCCATAGTGATAATTCATCGTTACAAGTGGGATATATGGGAAGGTTCGTGAATGACATATTTAAAGCTATCGAATATAACTATAGTCCGCTTGGCATGTCCGATTTCACGATGGACAACCTGATTTTGGATCAATTGTATGATGAGAATCTAAAAAAAGGCTTGCTGACAATGGCAACGGGGGAAACAAACTCTTACAAAGTCTTTAAGCACATACATTCCGGTTTTGCGGAAGTATCCTACCGGTTGGCTGAAAAATTGGCCGGAAATGCAGGTTTGCGAGTGGACATTGTGGACTTAACCGTCAATCATAATGTAACTCATGCCGCTCCCGGGAGCGAATCGATAAAGAAAACCTATTTCTTACCCAGTCTAAACCTGAAATACGACATAAATGATAAAAACAGCCTGAGGTTGGGAATAGGTAAAACATACACTTTGCCGCAATCGAAAGAGATCTCGCCCTATCAATATGTAAATATCTCTTTCGCGAGCCAGGGAAATCCTGACATTAAGCCCTCAGATAATTATAACGTGGATTTAAAGTGGGATTTCTACATAACCAATAGCGAACTGCTCTCGGTTACCACTTTCTATAAGTATATACAAAATCCCATCGGACGTGTAGATCAAGGCAACTCCGCCGGACTGCTCACCTATGATAATATCGGCAAGAACGCTACTGTGGGCGGAGTTGAGCTGGAATTTCGTAAAAACATTTTTAATCGGTACGATACCCAGCTCGAGAAATCAAACCGTCTCTCCTTCGGACTCAACGCTTCATACATCTACACCGATTTGATGCTGGATATACTTAACACCGAGCCACGTAAAATTCAACTTGAAGGGGCATCTCCTTTCCTTTTAAATATGGATTTATCCTATAATTTCAAGAAATCAGAGAAAGAATTCGTTGCATCTCTCGTTTTCAGCTATTTCAGCCATAGAGTGCACACCATAGGTACAAAGGGATTCAGGGATATAATTGAAGAGGGAGTTCCCACGTTGGATTTTGTTTTATCCTACGGATTCACCAAAAACATTTCTATAAATTTTAAAGCTGTGAATTTGCTCAATGCCTCCTATCGTCTATCGCGCGAAAGCAGCAATTCAGTAGACAAAACAGTATTGAATGAGTTCAAAAAAGGACAAAATATAAGTCTTGGCGTGAGCTATCAATTTTAATATGAATAACTAATTTTAATTTCTAATTACAATGAAAAAAATTTTATTTTACCTATTGGTGAGCAGTGTACTGGTTTTTGCTTCTTGCGATGATCCCATTATTCCGGTGAACGTGGAGGACAAAAACTTATCCGGTTCTATAACCGAAATCAAAACTCTTGATGCTACGGTTGAGTATCTATTGGTAGGTCCCCTTCTCGTTGAAGATGGCGGCGTGCTGAATATTCCCGCAGGAACCACTATCAAAGCGAAAAAAGGATTCAGTAGTTATATTTTAGTTTTACAGGGCGGAAAAATCAATGTAAACGGTACGGCTGAAAAACCGGTAACCATGACTGCCGATGTTGCCAATGCAGAGCAAGGACATTGGGGCGGTTTGGTTATCAACGGTAAAGCTCCATTGGCCGATCCGAAAGAGAAAGGCTCAACAGAGATCAACTCTGCCTATCTGTATGGTGGCAGTGATCCCAAGGACAATTCAGGTTCCATTACTTATTTGAAACTTGAATATACCGGAGCACGTTCAAGCGCAAACGTTGAGCACAACGGACTTACATTGAACGGCGTAGGTAACGGTACAAAGATCGAGAACATCTACATACCTAACGGTGCCGACGACGGAATCGAGTTTTTCGGAGGTTCTGTAAACGTAACTAATTTGCTGGTTGTAAACTCCGATGACGACATGTTCGACTTCACACAAGGTTACAACGGTACATTGGAGAACTGCTACGGTATTTGGGAAGCAGGCTATGTCAGCAGTGAATCAGATCCGCGCGGAGTAGAGGCTGACGGAAACCTGGACGGACTATATCCTGAGTATCCTAATCAGTCCAACTTCAAAATCAAAAACATGACAATCGATCTTCGCCTGGCAGCCAACACTACAGAGGGTTATTATATGCACGATGTTATCAAGGTGCGCAGAGGTGCCAAAGCCACTATCGAAAATGCATTGGTAAAAGGACAGGGACAAGCTAAAGATTTGGTTGACCTTACTGACGGAAAAGGTACAGCACAAGAATCAACTACAATTTCTTTGACCAACTCCTTAACAACTAAAATCACCGGTAAAGAAGTTAACGGAAACGGAAATGTTACCATAAAAGCCGGCAACGCAGGATGTCCCGTAAACATTTTTGCCTGGACAGGATATAAGTTTTAAGCAAGGATGCCCGATACATTTGATTTATAATATAAAAAGGTATTTCGGTTCTATCCGAAATACCTTTAAATTGCTTATTATTGCTTAAAATAATTGAAAACAAATGAAGCATAAAGTTACTCTCTTATCAATGCTGTTGTTGGTGGTAGCCTCTCTTATAGAAGCGCAGACTCCTAAAAATACTCCGCAGCTCTATCAAAACGACGGTATTTATTATCGCGACAGGGCGCAAAACGAACTCTATACGGGCGATTATCGCGAATATTACGACAACAACACACTTAAACTCGAAATGCAGATTAAGAACGGTTTGCCTGAAGGTACCTATATCATATACTTCGAAAATCGCAAACCGCAAGAAATACGCTCATACAGAGAGGGGAAACTTCATGGATTGTGGAGAAAATATGACATTTCCGGACAGCTCATATCGGAAGCCGAATATAAAAACGGGAAAAAGCATGGCACATGGCGTATTTGGGATGAGTTAGGTACTCAGCGCTACGAAATTAATTATAACGAAGGTGATAAAACAGGTATCTGGCGGATGTGGGATGAGAGAGGTATTTTGATTGACGAAAAAAAGTATTAGCCGGTTGGTAACAATAATTTAACAAAAATGTAACCGGATTGTAACCACCTCGTAATATTGATCATTCATCTTTGTATCGTCAAATAATCAAAAGCACCGATTAAAAACAAAACGAACATGAAAATAATTATAGTTTTAATTGCGGCAATTTTGTTATCAATCAACGCATCTGCTGATGACAATAAGGAGCATAAGACGACACGAAAAAACAACACAGAGGTTGCTTATAGCATACAAACTGTTGATGTTAGAGGTTCTATAATCGATAAAAACAGTCACGAATCTTTGGCCGGAGCTGCTATTTTTATCGATGGTGCAAAATATTACTCGGATTTAGAGGGTAATTTCTCCATTTCCAACTTAAAGCCGGGAAAACATACTCTTAGAGTTGAGTTGATTTCATACCAACCCGCTGAGTTAGAGGTAAATTTGAAAAAAGGTCAGAAAATAAATATCAGCCTGGTTCAGGAATAATTAATTGGGTATAATTTCATTTCACTCTATGAGTGCCAGGGGAAGGTGCAGATGCGAATCTGTGCCTTTTTTGCGCAATAGGGATTTGAATATCTGTGCTGACCGGCTGTAGTTTTAAGCATTTTCTCAAATTAAGAGTTTCATGAAAATAAGGTTGATTGTCCGCGGAAGTCGATATAAAGATGAATAACAACTGCTTTTTAAAGATTAACAATAGCCATGCTAAGTAAATAGCATCATTAAAATTTTTAACCTATGATAAAAACATTCATTAAAGAGAAGTTTGAACTTATTGAAAGGAATAGGGGTCAAAAAGTTAAATTTTTTACCGAAGAGGAAATAAAACTCCTGCCGGAACCCTTGAAAAAATACCTTCGTGTTTGCGGTTATATTGACAGACCGATTCCCGTAAATGCCAATGTTTGTTGGAGTGAGAGCTGGTTGAAAATCTCTCCTAAAAACAAGTGGAAAAAACTCCGGACACTGCAATTCAACTCCGTAAAGCCGCTGGGAAGGTCCGCCTACATGAAAATTTTGAGTATGCCTGTGGCAGCAAGGGATTTATATCATGATGGATATGGAGAAATGAAGGTTGAGCTGATGAATTGGATAAAGGTGGCTTATGATAATGGCAAAGAAGTGGCACAATCGGCACTAATAACTACTTTCTGCGAGTTTATGCTTATTCCGAGTTATCTGCTTTCGGATAATGTAAAATGGGAAGAGATAGATGATAACTCCGTTAGAGGAACGCTTGCAGATCACGGGATTGAAGTTTCAGGTATTTTCCATTTCAACGACAAGGGATTTTTTACCCACTTTGAGACATTAGACCGTTATTTTACAGTTGCCAAAAACAAATACGAGAAAGTTAAGTTTTCTGTTTTCGTGGAAAGATATAAGGTCCAGAAACATTTAAAAATCGGTGAAAAGGTCAAAGTTCTGTGGCACTTGCCGGAAGGCGATTATGAGTATTACAAAGGAACCATCGATAAAATAGAGTTTAACGTTTTTGAGTAAAGAGCAAGCAGAAAAGGGATGAAGAAAGTTTTAATAGCCATCATACTGATATTAGCCGCGTACTTTCTGGTACAAGGTGTCAGATGTCATTTGGATTTGAGAAAAACCGGGGAAAAATTGGGTTCATATAATAAAATGGAACTGGATCTGTCCTACGGCAAGGTTGGCTATTTAAGTGCAGGAGAAGGTGAAGTTATTTTATCCGTTCATGGGATTTTTGGCGGTTACGATCAAGCCTATGAGAATATTAAGAGTAGGGTTGGAAAAAATCGCATAATTGCGCCATCGCGTTTCGGATATTTATGTTCTGATATAAAGGGAGAAGGTACACCAAAGAAGCAGGCAGAGGCTTTTAATGAGTTGCTGGATAGTTTGGAGATTGACAAGGTATTTGTATTAGGTGCTTCCGCAGGTGGTACTCCTGCTATCAGATTTGCTCTGGATTACCCTGAACGGGTAAAAGGTTTAATACTCTTTTGTTCTGCAATGCCCGTCGATGAGGAGCCGGATAAATATTTAGAGTATCAAGCACCTCCCAAACCACTTCTGTCCAACTATGCAATGTATTTAATCAGCCCGCTTATGCCTTGGGTTATGGGAATGCCGTCATCCACGGTTAAAGAGATTATGCCTGTTGGAGCAAGAAAAGAAGGAGTTATTTTGGATGGGAAATTGACCAATCCTGATATGGAAAGGAATTTCCATGATTATCCCATTGAGGAATTAAAAGTACCGACATTAATCGTCCATTCTGAAGATGATGATGTGGCCGGTTTTAAAAAGGTTGAAGCAGCCAAACATCGTTTCCCCGATCTCACATTGGTAACATTTCCTGACGGCGGGCATATGATGAAAGGACATAGTAAAGCAATAGATGTAGCCTTAGATGATTTTATAAATAAACTTAAATAGCGGAGGATTTCAAATGAAAAAATTAAAAACAGGAATTACGCTCATAGTGTTGGGCAATGTACTTTATGTATCAAAAGATTTTTTTGCAAGTGTTTCGCAAAGTGCTTTTGGAGATTTTACCGAAGGATTTTTATTGGGAATGGGAGTAGGACTCAATGTAATTGGTATAATACTGGTTTTTGTCCATTTGGCAAGGGAAGCAAAAAAGGCTCAAAAATAGTCGGGCTGGGTATGTGAACGGAATAATTAAGTAAAAAAAATGAAAAATAGCGAACGAGTAATATATGGGCTATTATTGACAATAATTGCGTTTCTGTTAGCCGGTTTTGCCGGTAAAGGAATTAATTTGAACCTTCAACTGGTACCTTCGTCCTTTGTAAACCACTCGGTCATGTTGATACTTGCTATAGTCTTTATTATTAGCCTTAGAAAGTATGTACCCTACAAAATCGCATGGCCGAAGTTTAAAAGGATATGGAAGCCGATATTGTTTGGCTTTTTTGCTGCAGTAATAACAAATGGCATTATAGCCGGTATTGGAGAAGCTGTTGGGATCGAAGCAGAATCTCACTATGTCTTTGATGTGATGAGTCCGTTTCAGGTTTTCCTATTTATTTTCCTCTATGCCAGTTTGGCAGAAGAGGTGCTGTTCCGCGGTTTTCTTCAGAATATACTAAAACCTCTTCAGGATAGAGGAATTAAACTGTTTAAAAAGCATATCAGTCTGCCGGTAATTATTGGCGCTATTGCATTTTCATTGGCACATTTAATCCTGATAGCTTCGGGCGCAGGTACATATTTCATTTTCAGAACCCTTGTGTTCACTTTTGTTCTGGGTCTGATTGCCGGTTACTATCAGGAAAAATATGACAACAATGCCTATGCAATCATTGTCCATATGTCTGCAAATTTAATGGGTATGATTGTTTCAGTACTGTCGTTATTAAATTAGAATTATTATAAACGGCTATTTGTCAACCTTTAAATATTTCTTTAAAAAGTAGTATTTTTTGCTGAAAACAAATCAACAAAAAGCTAAAATAATTCTTCACAAGCCATTTATAATCATTATGATAAATTGTAATAAAACTTTAACACTTTTTTAATCTTGATGTAATGGCTTGCGTTGGAGACTTGACTAAATTTGTACTAAATAAACTGGAATTTTTAACTAAAAACAGACACAATTATGACTAACAAAATATGTAACCATAAAGAAAACAGCAAGTGTGGCACAGCCGTTGGGCTGGGTAGCCTACTTGTTTTGATAGGTGTGCTTCTACTTGCCTTTAATTTCGGCTGGTTAAATCCTTCACTCAAAAGCATTATCATTTCCTGGCCGATGCTTTTGATAGTATTGGCAATTATTGGCTATTTCAAAAGACAAATATTATTCCCGACAATATTGTTATTTACAGGAGTGTTTTTTCTGCTGCCACGTCTGGAGAGTTTGTATCCTGGAATGTTAGGAGAATACGGTAGAAATTTCGCATCCAACTTTTGGCCTTTTTTACTGATAATTATCGGTCTATTGCTAATAATCCAATTTACCGCAAGAAAGAGAAGAAAAGCCTCTTTTGAAAATGTCATCGTTGAACCGTATAAAGGAGAAAGAGAAGGATGGATAGTAAAAGATGTGGTATTCGGAGGCTCGGAAAGCATATTTCTGGAACCCTCACTCAAGGGTGGGAATATTGATGCGGTTTTTGGAGGGGTAGTAATCGATTTACGCAAAACCACTTTGGCAGATACGACCGTATATCTCAATATAGATGCTGTTTTTGGAGGAGTCACACTTTATGTTCCTGAGGATTGGTGTGTCAAATCCAACCTCGATTCTATTTTTGGTGGCTTTAGCGATAAACGTCCAAATGCCGCCGTTGCCAATGGTGAGTGCAGCAGTAAGCTCGTTCTGCAGGGATCTGTGATTTTTTCGGGCTGCACTATTCAGTAATTATTAATAAATATTGTTTTATGAGGAAATTGTATTTAATGCTGTTTCTGCTATTGTCGGCATCGGTAAGTTGGGGTCAGAATGGTTTTGTAGAGACAGTAAGAGGTAAGGTAGTATCAGGTGATCCTAATAACGAGTTGATTCAAGCTGCTATCTATGTAGATGGGAGTGAGCCTATAATAGGAACTGTGACAGATGAAACAGGATGTTTTTCTTTTAAAGTTCCGGTTGGAAGACAAAGATTAATTATTTCCAGTCTTGGATTTATTTCACAAGAGATAGATGTTCTTGTCAACACGGGTAAAGAGGTCCTGGTAAGCGTAGTATTGGAGCCCTCTTTTGAAGAGTTGGCGGGTGCCAGGTTTGTGGTAAGTCGCGATAAAAGCAGGCCGATAAATAGATTGTCCGTAACAGGCGCAAGAACTTTCAGTACCGAAGAAACTTTCAGATTTGCCGGATCACTTGGTGACCCTGCACGTATGGTACGAAGCTACGCGGGAGTTATTCCTGTCAACGACTCACGAAATGACATTATAATCAGAGGCAACTCGCCCATAGGCGTTCAGTGGTCGCTGGATGGAGTGGAGGTTCCCAATTTAAATCACTTCAACACCGGCGTAGGTATGACAGGCGGACAAGTTACCCTGCTTAATACCAACTTGCTCGCCAACTCGGACTTTCACATGAGTGCCTGGCCGGCCTCTTATGGCAATGCTTTGGCAGGCATATTCGACCTTAAAATGAGAAAGGGCAACGATCAGAAACATGAGTTCTGGGCACAGATGGGATTTAACGGTATTGAATTGGGTTCGGAAGGTTATTTTTCGAAGAAAAGCACTTCATCTTATCTTATTTCATATAGATATTCCATTCCAGACCTGATGGAAAAGATGGGGTTTTATCAAGGGATTGTACCCAAGTATCAAGACCTGACAATGAAGCTTGATTTTGATTTGAATGACAGAAACCATCTATCCATAATCGGATTATTCGGCACTAGTGGGATTAAGTTTGTTACGTCTGAAGTAACTCAAGTTGATATTGATGAATCCTTCTTGCAAAAAACCGATCAAAGGATTGCCATAGATGCCAAAACATTTATATTCGGAGCTACGCATAGCGTGGATTTTACACCCAAAACAAAGCTAACTACTCTTTTCTCTTTTGTAAGGAGCGATACCCATATGCCGGTAGATACAATGTCGCTTATACAGCCTAATGCGGAGTGGAAAACACTTTGGGATGAGAGTGCGCTGGAGGATAAGTATTCGCTCCACACCAAACTCGAGCATCGATTTACCTACAACTCATCAATAGAGGCCGGAGTAAAGTATGATTTATACAATGTCACCTATCTTGAAAAAGAGTCATTCAGTGATGAGAGAGGACTTTTTTACAATGTTGATGAGAAAGGTTATTTCAGTCTTGCACGTGCTTATGCTCAGTATAGACATAATATAACATCGAAATTGTTGCTGACAGGCGGAGTCCATGGAATGTATCTTCATTTAAACAAAACTTATGCAGTTGAGCCAAGGTTTGGACTCCGTTACACACCTGCACCGAAGCACACTCTGGCCTTGGCGGGCGGACTATACAGCCAAATGATTCCCCGTTCATTCTATTTTATCCGAACACTTACTCCGCAAGGTGGAATTGAATATAGCAACAAAATGCTTGGCTTTATGAAGAGTGCACATGCCGACGTTTCATATGATTGGGCTTTTGCTCCAGATTGGCACCTAAAATTGGAGACTTACTATCAATGGCTTTATAATATACCCGTAAGGAAAGATCCCGATGCAACTTATACGATGTTACAGATAGGTGGCGCAGGAGACAATGTAATCATGAGAGAGGGAAATCTTGTAAATAAAGGAACGGGACAAAATTACGGGGCTGAATTTACCATTGAAAAATTTATGAGTAAAAATTATTATGTCCTGTTCAATTCTACCATTTACAGATCAACCTACACAAACGGGTTCAACAAAAAAGAGTGGAGTACCATTTTTGACGGAAGGTATCTCTTGAACCTTGCTTCAGGTTACGAGTTACCGCTTAAGAAAGGGTGGACAATATTTGCCGATATAAAGGGGTCTTGGGCAGGGGGAACTCGCCACACTCCCGTCCTGGAAGATCAAAGTAGAATGGAGCACAGGATAGTATACGATAATACCCGCATTAATGAATTGCAAGTACGAGACTATTTCAGAATTGACTTGCGAATAGGTTACAGGAAGAACTGGAAGAGATTTACAGACGAATTATTCATCGACTTCCAAAACCTGACCAATCGAAAAAATCTTTACGGCATCTTCTATGATATTGAGACCGGCACCTACAAAGAGATGTTGTTACAGGGTTTTTTCCCAATGGTAACATATAGAATCAACTTTTCTATAAGCAAAAGAAAATAGAAATATTATTCTCCGAAAAACTGTCGCAGAAGAGTTATTGAAAGGGCTGAAATAGGTTTTATTTAAATGGTATTAGTCACAATAATGTCGGTACAATTAGTACCGGCATTTGTGGCAATTTAAAGGAATTTCGATACTATGAAAAAATATCTGCTCAACTGCTTCCTCTTGATGCTTCCGATTATGATTTGGAATATTATCTTTACAGAGAAATTGCCTCAAGAGTATCAACCGGAAGTATTTTGGAACGAGATTCCGGCATGGTTGAAATATGCTGAAAACATCTCCAGGATCCTGCTTTTTATTCTTACTATATTGATGCCCCTGAGCATTTCCACCTCAACACAAAAACGGGGACTTATTCTATATATAGGTGGGTCAATAATATATTTTGTCTCCTGGCTTCTCTTGATTTTCTCTCCCGACGGCACATGGAGTAACAGCATTTTCGGTTTTATGGCACCAGCATACACTCCATTGTTATGGCTAACAGGAATCGGACTAATTGGAGATTCATTTTACTTCAATCTACCTTATCGGCGCTGGTTTTTCATTTTGCTCTCAGTCGTATTTTTGATTTTTCACAATCTGCACACACTGATGATCTATCTGAGGATACATTGATTTACAATATAATAAGTATATATTTACGAATGTTGTAAATTTGCTTCGCAAAGAGGAAAATATAGTTATCAAAAACATGTTTAATCACGACCGTCATGAAAGAAATAGGAAAAGAAATTAAAGCCATTTTTAACCTACCGGCCAACCGAACTTGAAGTAGTTTGCTTTGAAAAATGTAAGTTGTTCGGGATTAGTCGTAAAAACTTTGTGGAACTTGCTAAAAGCGAATATGGCAGAATCAGGAAGAAGATACGTTAAGGAATTTCTTACCATTTGGTAAGTTTTTTCCCTTCAAACCCTATAATTTTGAGCTCGAATTATAATTATTCAAAATTATGTAATTAAAAAACAAATAGTCATGTTAAAATTAAAAGATATTTTACTGCTTTTATTGATAGTGGTTGTGACAGCTTCATTCCTTTTCATAGGTAAATGGACAAGCGGAATCGTCATTTTTGAAAATCTCTCCTCTTTAACCAATCACCAGATTGCATATCAGGGAGTTACGCTTCTAATCGCATTTGCATTGTTACTCATTTTATGGGGATTCAAAAGGGCGGAATTTCAAACCTATTTTAGAAAAGGAAATATAGGTGCTGCAATAGGACCCGAACCCTGGATAGGGATAAAACCTAAAGGAGATCAAACCTGGTTGTCTTACGGTACAAGTATCGGAATAACAATCTCCGTGGTTACGGCAATTATCATTTACTTTCAACTTATACACGGAAAAGAAATTGACCTTAGCAATATAGTGCCCATTCTGTTGTTTAGCCTTATTTTTTCACTGACCAATTCATTTATAGAAGAAACCATTACAAGATTAAGCGTAGTGGTCGTACTGAAAGGTAAGCTGAAAGATAGGGTAATCCCGTTTGTTTCTGCTCTGATATTCGGAACAGTCCATTATTGGGGTAATCCGGGCGGTATTCCGGGCGTATTGGCAGCCGGCTTTTTAGGATGGTTTTTAGCAAAATCAATTCTCGAAACCAAAGGTATTTTCTGGGCCTGGGTGATACATTTTGCACAAGACGTAATTATTTTTACCGCACGCTTCTTAGCAGAATAGCGGCAAATAGTACTCCTACCCTCCAACTTGCGGATTTTATAGCTGATTTCTAAAAAAATGTACTAAAAATAACTCCTAACCGATTGAAAGGAAAAGATTTATTATCTTAGTAGAATTATTTAATAAATAATTCTATGAAGAATAGTACAAGAAAAAAATATAAAATTGCCGCAATTTTAATGATAATCCACGGTGGGCTGATGGAGCTCGCCGGATTTTTCTTTCTTCTCTTCGCATCGCTTCTTGGAAGCAACACTTTTGAAGCGGGCAAGTACTTTTCATTTAAGCTCCCATATTTTCAGGATAATCTATACATGATGACTGTCATGGGAGTTATATACGGTGTGTTGAGGCTCATCGGTGCAATCGGCTTGCTCAAAAATAGAATGTGGGGCCTGGCATTATCAATTATCAATTGTGTGACGACGATGATATTGATGATGTTTATGCTACCCGCCGGCATTATGGACGGGATTCTTGCCGGAACAGCGCTGGTATTGATACTGATTGGATATTTCGGCGACAGGGAAGTAATCGAATCATGATAATAATTGCAGATTACAGGATTAAAGTCCTATCTCATAAAAGGGAATCAAAAAAATAAACTCCTTAGATTGGCTTACAAAGAGCGAATAATTCAATCACCATTCAAATGAAAGAGATAGCAAAAATAATTAAAGCCGCTTTCGATCCTTATTACCAAGCACCATTACATGTTTGGGAATATTTTGCACATCAAGGCGAAGTTGTTGAAAAACAAAAAAACGAAATCATAAAAAAGCACAACGAAGTAGCCGGTGATTTTTATTTTATTCTCGAAGGTTCGGGCGGTCTTTTGTTGTATTCAAACAACAATTATATTTGTGTCGAACTCTGTTACGAGGGTGATTTTTTGTTTGATTATATGTCTTTCCTTACCAACCAACCTACTGATATAGAAGTGGTTTGTTTTGAAAAATCTACACTGTTGAGAATTAATCATAAAAATTTCTCAGAACTTTCACAGACCGATTATGGCAAGATTATTTGCCAAACAGCAGCCGAAATTTCATTCGTTAACAGACAAGCACAGCAAATAGAAATTTTGACTAAAACAGCTGAGCAACGATACATCGAAATACTTGAAAAACAGCCACATATATTACAACGAACACCCAACAAATACATTGCGTCCTACTTGGGAATTGCACCTGAAAGTTTAAGTCGAATTAGGAAAAAAATTTTCTAACCCCATTTATTAACCTTTGTTAGGTTTTATATACTGAACGCCATTTATTTTTGCAAAAATAAATAAGTTAGAATGAAACAATTGTATGTGTTGCTGATTTTATTATTATCAGCATCGGTAAGTATGGCGCAGAATGAGTTAGTAGAGACAGTTAGAGGTAAAGTAGTATCGGGCGACCCTAATAATGAGTTGATTCAAGCTTCAATATATGTTGAGGGAAGCGATCCTATAATAGGAACTGTAACTGACGAAACTGGAAATTTTTCTTTTAAGGTACCGGTTGGGAGGCGCAAGATAATAATCAGTAGTGTCGGATTTCTGGCACAAGAAATTGATGTCTTGGTGAATACGGGCAAAGAAGTCATGCTGAGCGTGGTATTGGAGCCTGCATTCGAAGAGTTGACAGGAGTGGAGTTTGTGGCAAGTCGCGATAAAAGCAGGCCGATAAACAGGTTGTCCGTAACAGGAGGCAGGACTTTCAGTACTGAAGAAACTTTCAGATTTGCCGGTTCTCTTGGTGATCCTGCACGTATGGTACGTAGCTTTGCAGGAGTTATTCCGGCAAACGATTCACGAAATGACATTATAATCAGGGGTAACTCCCCTATCGGCGTTCAGTGGTCGTTGGATGGTGTAGAGGTTCCCAATTTGAATCACTTCAATACCGGCGTAGGTATGACAGGTGGGCAAGTAACCCTGCTTAATACCAACTTACTCTCAAATTCGGACTTTCACATGAGTGCCTGGCCGGCCTCCTATGGCAATGCTTTGGCGGGCATATTCGACCTGAAAATGAGAAAGGGAAACAATAAGAAACATGAATTTTGGGCACAGATGGGTTTCAACGGTATTGAATTGGGTTCGGAAGGTTATTTTTCGAAGAAAAGCACTTCATCTTACCTCGTTTCGTACAGATATTCCATCCCCGACCTTATGGAAAAGATGGGGTTTTATAAAGGAATAACACCTAAGTATCAGGACATTACTATAAAACTTGACTTTGATTTAAACGAGAAAAACCATCTTTCCATAATTGGATTATACGGAACAAGCGGTATTAAATTTGTTGCGTCTGAAGTGACCCAAGTTGATATTGGTGAAGAATTCTTACAAAAAACCGATCAAAGAATTTCCATAGATGCCAAAACATTTATATTCGGAGCTACGCATAGCGTGGATTTCACATCAAAAACAAAACTTACTACTCTTTTCTCCATCGTAAGAAGCGATACCCACATGCCGGTAGATACTATGTCTTTAGTAGAACCCGGTGCGGAGTGGCAACATTTGTGGGATGAGAAGGCACTGGAGGACAAATATTCGCTACACACTAAACTGGAACATAGATTTTCCTACAATTCATCCATAGAAGGAGGCGTGAAATACGATTTATATAATGTAAATTATCTGGAAAAACAGTCATTCAGTGATGAGAGAGGACTTTTTACCAATGTGGATGAGAAAGGTTATTTCAGTCTTGCACGGGCCTATGCACAATATAGACATAATCTAACATCTAAATTGTTGATGACAGGCGGAGTCCATGGGATGTATCTGCATCTGAACAAATCTTATGCAGTCGAACCAAGATTTGGCCTCCGCTATACACCTGCCCCCAAACACACCTTAGCGTTAGCCGGCGGACTCTATAGCCAGATGCTCCCCCGTTCATTCTATTTCATCAGGACTCTGACTCCTCAAGGCGGTATTGATTATAGCAACAAGATGCTTGGGTTTATGAAGAGTGCACATGGCGACTTTTCGTACGATTGGGCTTTTGCTCCCGATTGGCATTTAAAAGTGGAAACTTATTATCAATGGCTTTACGATATACCTGTAAAAAATGATCCTGACGAAACTTATACCATGTTACAGATAGGTGGCGCAGGTGACAACGTACTTATGCGAGAAGGGAATCTGGTAAATAAAGGCAAGGGGAAAAATTTTGGGGCGGAATTTACCATTGAGAAGTTTATGAGTAATAATTATTATCTCCTGTTTAACTCCACTATTTACAGATCAACCTTCACAAACGGATTCAACAAAAAAGAGTGGAGCACCATTTTCGACGGAAGATATCTCTTTAATCTTGCTTCAGGCTACGAGCTACCACTTAAAAAAGGATGGACGCTCTTTGCCGATATAAAGGGGTCTTTGGCTGGCGGTACTCGATACACTCCAGTTTTGGAGGATCAAAGTAGAATTGAGCACAGAATAGTTATCGATAATACTCGTATCAATGAATTGCAAGTACGTGATTATTTCAGAATCGACTTGCGAATAGGTTACAGGAAAAATTGGAAGAGGGTTACCGAAGAATTATTTATCGACTTCCAAAACCTGACAAATAGAAAAAATCTTTATGGCCTCTTCTATGATATTGAAACGGGTACCTATAATGAGATGTTGTTACAGGGCTTTTCCCCAATGATTACATATAGGCTTAACTTCTCTATAAGCAAGAGAAAATAAAACGTGATTTTCGAATAGGAATAAAATTGAAAGTGTATATTTGTAGATGACAGAGAAAATGTGAAAACAATAATTTATTGACCATTTAATTCAATAGCATGTCACTACAGGAAACACTTGAATTCCGTCGTTCCGTCAGATATTTCGACGAAGCAAAAGAGATAGACACCGACAAGGTGCGGCGCTGCATAGAGCTTGCGGCACTTGCACCAAACAGTTCAAATATGCAGCTGTGGGAGTTTTATCACATTACCGACCCGGAGATGCTGAAAAAAATATCTCATGCTTGCCTGGATCAAAAAGCAACTGAAACTGCTAAACAAATCGTGGTCTTCGTAACTCGCCGTGATTTACACCGCAAACGCTCTAAGGCTATTTTGGACTTTGAAAAAGAGAATATTGCCCGTTACAGTCCACATGAGCGACAAGAAAAACGATGGGAAGATCGACTAATGTACTACAACCGCGTGATGCCCTTTATATACAGTCGATTTTTTATGATTCTCGGCTTTTTTAGGAAGATTCTAGCTATATCTATAAGTCTGTTTCGCCCGATGGTCACCACCGTTTCCGAAAGTGATATGCGCGTAGTTGTGCATAAAACCTGCGGTTTGGCAGCACAAACCTTCATGATTGCCATGGCAGAAATCGGTTATGACACCTGCCCGTTGGAAGGTTTTGACAGCCGTAGGGTTAAAAGGCTACTCAAACTTCCGCGTGGCGCAGAAATCAATATGGTTATTCCTTGTGGAATCAGAAAAGGAACTCTCGGAATCTGGGGAGAACGCTTCAGAGTGCCGTTTGAAGAAGTGTATAGGAATGTATAATTTGGGTTCGCAATAACCGAATAGCAACTAAACAATGATATTTGCAAATCATGAACAAAGAAGATTCGATAAAAGTAGGAACGAAAATCCTATACTACACAACCTTAACTCTGAGTTTGTTAGTTGGATTTTGGCATTTTTTTGTGCCATATCTTTATGATTGGTATGACTATATTCCTACTCAATATGAAACTCTGATTGTTGGAATTGATTATACAAATTTGTGTTTTTCATCGTTGTTATTCGGAAGTAGTTTGGTGTTAATATTATTGGCAAAAAGTGCGTTTGCATTAAATTTTGAAACGCTCGTTTTCTATACATTTTTGACCGTGGTGTGGGTTTTTAGAGCATGCCTTTCGATATTCATAGAACCATGGCCCTTAGAACCAATTCCGACAGTTGCCATTGGGCAATTGATTGGATCAGTAATCCAAGCACTGCTGATGGGTTTTGTGACAATAAAGCTTTGGAAAACAAGGGCCAGAGTAAAATCTGAACGTTAAAAATCGTCACAACTAATTTCCAATGAATAACTTTTCCAGCAGTCCTTTGCATCCGGTTGAAAAGGCGGGTCTATTAGATAGTCGTTTTCGAATACTGCTTCATAACCCCGGTAAACTACTGAAAAAATATGTTCACCCGGGTATGACAGTACTTGATTTGGGCTGTGGAACAGGATACTTTACATTAGAGGCCGCAAAATTGGTTAATAGCAATGGAAAGGTCATTGCAGCTGACGTACAACAAGGGATGCTTGATATTTTGAAACAAAAAGCAATCAACAGCAAATTTGGCGGAGTAATAGAAATTCATAAATGTAACGAAAACAGACTCAATCTGTCAGAAAAAGTTGACTTTATCCTCGCTTTTTATGCATTCCATGAGATGAAATATATTGACAATATCATTAATGACCTCACACTGATAGTAAAACCTGAAACTAAGATTTATATTTCCGAACAGAAATTTCACGTTCCAAAAGCCCATTTCAATACAATAATTTCAAAAATGGAAAATATTGGCTTCGAAGTTTGCGAACGACCAAAAATCTGTTTAAGCCGAACAGTTATAATGAAACAGAAGTCAAACTATTCTGATTAAAAGAAAGGCAGCCACTATCAGACATTCAAGAATCCAAAATAAGTTACAATAAAAAAATTTGGTGACAACTATGATTACAAAAATAGACCTTGAAAAATTAAACTCCCGGGATCCAAAAATAAAATATGGATTTGCGAAGGAATTGGTGAAAATCGGTTCCGAAAAACCTGAATTGCTCTATGAGCACTTTGACTATTGGGTGAAATTGATGGCAAGTGACAACAATATTTTAAAGTGGACGGCAATTGACATAATCGGATATTTGTCGGCAATAGACGAGGAGAATCGTATAAAGGGTACAATGTCAAAATTGGTAAAAATGCTTCATAGTGGCGTGTTAATCAAGTGCAATCATGCCATTTTTGCCCTTGGGCTGATTTATCAAAACAAACCAGACCTGAGGAAGAAAATTATCAATGAATTTATTGCTATTTCTCATGACAAGTTCGAAACAGAAGAGTGTAAAAATATTGCTATAGGGAAAGTTTTGGAAGCAATCAAACCATTTGTTGCAGATTTAAAAGAGAACAAATCCGTCGTTTCATTTATTGAGAATGCGACAAAATCTGAAAGGAACGCAACAAAAAAGAAAGCAGAACAATTGTTGAAAAAACTGCAAAAAAGTGACCGTTGAATAGGGGGTATAAATGTTTATAAGCTAATCTTTAGCTATCATATTAAATAAAAGCCCATTAAATTGACAGCTCATAGCCGACATAAAACTGTTTGAGTTGTTCACCTAAAATGCTTTTGAGGTGGTTGAAAGCGTTATCACCTGTGCAATGTCCTGTAATAAAACTGGTAGAAGGAAAGCGACTTTTGAGCTTCTCCCCTAACTCTACTATCTCTTCAGCAGTTTCATATTCTAAGCCGTTTTTGTTATCCAACAGATGAAATCCTCCCATTACGCAAGCTATCTCTCCGCTTCCTTCTGCTATCACACTCTCCAAAATATTCAGTAATCCATTGTGCCCGCAACCGGTAAATATAAATCGGCTTTCTTTTCCAAATACAATAATCAGCTCGTGATCGAAGTCGTCGTCTATCAACTCATCTCCGTGGCTTTTAAAAAGCATTCCATTGGCTTTAGGGAAGGGGTATTTTCTGGTTGTAGCGTTAAAAACAGCGATCTCCTCCTCAAACAAAGCTTTTTCATCAACCGCAATCAATCGCTCTTTTAGAGCATTAAAGTCAAAATCGACACTTATTTTCCTAAAACTGCTTCTCGAGGAATAATAATCCCGATTGAAAATATGCGAAGAAAGGACTATTTTGGCCTTTTGGTTAATCTCTAAAAATGCCGGCAATCCCCCAACATGGTCGGCATGTCCGTGAGAAATAAAAAGATAGTCGACATCGCTCAAATCTATATTCATCAACTTCGCATTGCGGGCAAACAGATCGGAAGCTCCAACATCCAGCAAGCATTTGCTGCTGTCCGTTTCAAGATAAACAGATAAGCCGTGCTCAGTCTCAAAACCAGTCTCCATAGCCCTATTATCCGATAAAACAACAACTCTCATTTTACCCTCCCTCCCGTAATCACTCCATAAAACCTCGGCGTATGTTTTCTAAGAAAGCCACCCAACAAAATACCGACAACAATCATTATTATTGGAAGGATAAAATAAGTTATAATAGATAAAATGTCATTTTTCCCCACAATATAGAAGAGGCCCTTCTGTAAATATTTCAACAATGGGAGATGGTAGGCATAAATGAAAAATGAAAAAGAAGAGAGACCAAGGATGGTTTTATTTACGCTCTCTTTATTTTTCATTACCACATCATAAAGAGTCCAAATGGCAAGTATGCCAACTAATATGCTGATTCGGTGCAATATATAATATGGAACTGCTGACTTAATGTTTTGAAAAAACAGCGTAGTTTTCACGAAGACTATTAAAACCCACAGGAATAGTAATATCAGATAATATTTATTGGTTAACCGTATGGTAAGGTATTTACTTTTATGAAGTGCTAAATAGGCTCCGAGAGAAAAGAATAAAATAGACTCAATGGAATAAAACTTAATACTAAAACGAAGAAACACTATCCAAATAATGAAAAACAGCAAAGTCGGGATTAATCGCAAATATTTGACCATCCAATAGATTAATGGGGAAAGCGCCACCATTACAATCAAGTCCCTCAAAAACCATAATTGACCGGGTGCAGGATTTATAAATATTAACTTCAAAATATTTATAAACGAATAATCTGCGTCTGATCGATAGTCCTCGAATATGGGAGAAAGATGTAAAATCAGGTGGACAATTAATCCTAATATCGACCAAAATAAAAATGGCACTAATAGCGACTTTGCTCTTTTCTTATATTTTGAAATAAATTCACTTTTTGGAGATAATGAAAAATATCGGGACAGCAACTCTTGCAATGCCTTCACTGAAAAAGAATTGGATAAAAGCATTGAATCCGGCATCAAGACGAAGAATTTCCCCACCTAAGTTCAAACGTTGGTGATTAGAGTGGACAATCACCACCATTATCATTGAGATAAATGTTATAACTCTTAACTTATCACTTAAATACTTATTCATTTTTTCTCTTTTCTTTTCTGCCTATACCGTGCTAAAATCACAAAACCTACTACCACAAATGCTATGATGAAATCATGTTCCTTGAAAACACCAAATATTCCATCTTCAATAGGAAGCAGACCGGTCGACAACCTTATAAACCAAACAAGCAATAAATAAATTGCAAAAACAACTATTGCAATAACTGCTAAATAAAATTTTGATTTCATAGTTTCAGTTTTATTAATTCCACACAAAAGTAAGAATTATATCTCCTTTTTATAGAGTAAATCTCTGAAACTGCTATGCTTGCGGTGCAAAAGCCAGACGATAATCAAGCCAAAAAAGAAGGTCGAAGTGAATGTTTCGATCATATGGCTGAGTCTCACACTTGCTAAGGGCATCAAGGGATTGGGCAAAATATGACCCAAATGGGGTAGAGCCAGCAGAAATCCCACCAGTAATGCCGTTGTCCACGGCTTGACCTTGGATCCGGCAATTACCGGCAATGCTATCAACGCAAAGAGTACACCCCGAACCAGTTGGAGTAAAATCAGTCCCGGCGTGTTGCGGATTGTCCTCAAAGTATGGGCAAAGAAAGGATCTATATCACCCGGACTGCCATAAAAGGCTCTGAGTTCCGGATTCTGCCATGCAATATAGTATCCTGCCACCCAGTAAATCAGAACATAAATAATAGCTATGACTGCAAGTTTCAAAAGAAGCTGCATAAATGGCATCTCCCATTTTGTTTTACTTAGACCCTCATCTGCTCCCTTCCATTTTTTACATATAAGAACTGCAAGCGGAATAAAAATCAGCGGTATGGATAACCCCATAATAAAGAGGCGGGGAAGCAGTTCGGGCGAAACGGTTATTTCTAAAAGCAAATACCAGGTTTCAATTTGAGTAATAAATGTAAATGACCCATAGTAAGCAAAAGCGAGGGCTAATGCGAGTCGCCAACCGCGCCACCGCGAAGTAACTATCAATGCAACTACTAAAAGAGTGTTGATTATTGCTAAAACGAGTGTGCCGACCTCTTGGCTGAGCAATCCGGGCTCCGATTGCCCCTGCGGCATCAAATCGCCGACAGCCATTGCTCCTATGATCCAAATAGGAAAATATAGGATAACCAATAAGATTATCCTAAAAGTCCATGATAAAGTTTTTTTAAAATTCATACTGCATTAAATGTAGTCTATCAATCGAGGGTATAATAACCGATATTCCACAAAATTAATGGAGAATCTTAAAAACAGAAAGTTAGACCTAATACATTTCTGTTAAATTTTATTTCGTATGCGTAAGTTATGCAACCCTATCCCTAACAAACTCCTCTATCAATTGATTAACTATCTCCGGTGCGTCGGTATTGGCATTGTGACCGGCATCTTTTATCAATTCGAGTGGAATACCTCTCTCTTTTTATGCAAAAATTTATTGTATTCCAGGCATATTTTTAACCGATCTTTTTCCCCGCAAATCAATAAAGCCGGACAGGGTATTTCGTAGGGCAGATCTTTTTCTATTGCCTCGGCAAGAATTTTGGCACCGTGACCCAGAAGTTTGGCAAATCTCTTTTTATATCCTTCATAGGACAGCATCATTTCATAAACGAGCTTCCTGCTGTAATTTGATTCGGCAGATCCTTTAGGGAAAAATTTTAATAGAGTCTTCCACGGCACCAACTTGACTATAGGTTCGAGCCTTTTCATCAACCGAAGTTCTCTGCGTGTTAAAACTACCCTTTGGAGCGGAGCACCATCGATACCGACATAACCTTTAGTCTTCTCAGGGTATAGTTTGGCGAAAATTTGACCTGTCGCCCCACCTATGGATTGGCCCACAACTACCGGCCGTGTAATGTTCTCTTGCTCAAGTATCTCTTGAGCCATCTCGCATTGTCAAACAAAGTGTAATCAAACTTAAACGGCCATGAAGAAGCATGAGTGGGAGCATCCCAGACAAGCAGATTATACTTATCCTTAAAATACTCAATCTGTTTTTCAAACAGGCGGTTGTCCAATGTCAGCCCCGGAAGGAACACCAACGTCACACCTTCTGCATCGATGATATTTACCCAATAATGAATATCACCGGATTTAGTTTTGTGGGTTTTTGCCGTCATAACTTTTGAGTTGTGCCAATTACTGACAAATTTAAAAAATTACCCTTTAATCACCGCGAGTGGGGAGAGTTCTGTTACTATTTTGACCAAATCTTCCTGATCCAGCATCACCTGTTGGATGTTTTTATAGGCAGAAGGGGCTTCATCCAGATCTCTGTGGGTTCTGATCGAGTGTAGAACTCCCTTTTTGTTGAGCTTGCGTACCTCTTCTTCGAAACTCAAATTTCGGATAGCCTCATTTCTTCCCATGATCCTACCGGCCCCGTGCGAGCAACTGGAGAAGCTCTCAGGATTGCCCAAGCCCTCTACAATATAGGATTTGGTCCCCTGCGAACCGGGAATAATTCCGAGCTCACCCTTGTGCGCCGAAGTAGCGCCTTTGCGATGAACCACCACTTCTTTGCCGAAGTGCTTTTCCCATTTCGCATAGTTATGGGCAATATTTATGATTTCACCGAACTTTATATTGGGGAAATAATCCGAAAAGATCTCTTGCACCCTTGTGAGCATCAATTTTCGATTGGCCAGGGCAAAATCCACGCAATAATTCATCTCCTCAAAATACCTGTGTACTTCTTCTGTGGTAAATGGGAGATAGGCCAGGTCTGCCTTCGGAGGTACGGGAGAGTTCCACTGCTTATTGAGTTTTTTCGCAAGTTTGTTATAATGATCAGCCACCTGTTTGCCTATATTTCTACTTCCCGAGTGAATCATTATCCAAACAAAATCCTCCTTATCCTTCTGAATCTCGATAAAGTGATTGCCACCTCCAAGGGTTCCGAGCTGGCGTAGGGCGGAGTTATACTCGGATCTTACCACCTCCATACCGCCAATCTTATAACCTTTTGGCATCAGAGCCTCATCCTGTGTCCTCTTGTGGTGCTTAAATCCAACCGGCACCCTCTCTTTTATCTCATCAACAATCTTTGAGAAATATTTCTGAAGAGTCGGCGTAAACTTCAAATCGGTCTTGACCGCACACATTCCACATCCGATATCCACTCCCACAGCATTGGGAACGATAACACCATCCGCAGCCATTACCCCACCTATCGGCATACCATATCCGGAATGAGCATCCGGCATTAAAGCAATATGTTTGAAAGCGAAGGGCAAATTAGCCAGATTCTTAACCTGAAAGAGAGTATTGGCATCAATCTCATCGAGCCAAAGTTTAATGGGTATCCTTTCACTATCTATTATTCTTTTCATAATCAATTATAATTGTTTATAGTCGTTTAAACACAACACAATGCAACGGGATACATAACACCACACCCCATAGCACTCAGTACAAAGTAAAATTACAAAGTAGTCATTTTATAGATAATAATCAAGACTACAAAGCACAACGATCATAGAACTGCCTCTAAAGAGCTACGCAGTCCATAGCATAGAGCATAAAAAAGAGCAAGATTGAAAAGAATCACTCTTGCTCTCAAGTTTGTCTTTAAGAAATAGTTCTAATTAAAATGCCGGCTGATAATGATCGTGGTCATGCTCAATTCCCTCTTCACGGGTCACATGAACGGTACTATGCGGGTGCTCGGCAGGTGCATAGATCGAATAAAGCTTCAACGGCTTATCACCTGTATTTACTAAATTGTGCCATTTCCCGGCAGGGATAAAGAATGCAAAATCCTCTTTTATCTCACGCACAAAATCGAGATTATCCTCACTATCACCCATATATACTATACCTTCTCCCTCTTCCACACGAATAAACTGGTCAGTAACGGTATGAAGCTCAAGGCCGATATCCTCACCCGGCTGCAAGGTCATTAAAGTCATTTGTAGAAAACTTCCCGTCCAAAAAGCGGTACGGAAATTTTGATTCCTACTTGTTACCTCCTCCATGTCAAAGACTATTAGTCCTGCACCATGATCCATTAACCCTATTTGTTCGACCACTTCGTCAAGATCAACATCCGGAGTTTCAGTTTTGGGATTGCCGCATCCGCTAATAAGAACCAGACCGGCAATTAAAAGTAAAATGTTTTTCTTCATAGCAATAACGATATATTAATTTGATTATTATTTGCGGGTAAAATTGACAACAGCTTTTAATGTCCGGGTTGTCAGAAATATAAAGATAATAAAAATATATCTAAATAGCAAACTACTAGTAACATAGAGGCTCTTTTGCCTCTATCTGAGTTGCTATCCCTCCTATTTATTACGAACTTCGTGTGCAGCCGGAGGTTTGTTTTTGATAATCTACGCTATCTTACGGAAGTAAGGCTCCCAGTCGATCCAGATGCTCCTTTATCTGAGCCTTGGCTGCTTCATCTTTTTCCGTCCGATAGGCAGCGCGCATATCCGGCAAATAGTGGATATAATGTATGTCGGCTATATATTGCGCCGCCCTCACTCTGACCTTAGCATCGCCGTCATAGAGCAATCCCTGGAGCCAGCGTTTCGCATCCCACGAATGTTTGCTTTGAAGCCAATCGAGCGCTGCAATCTTTTCCTCAGCGGTTCCGTAGAGGAAGGTTCGGAAATAGCCGCTTTCTTGCCTAAGATCGGGAATCGACATCAAGATCTCTTGGTTGAAAATGGTGGGGTCAATCACCTTCTCTGCGTAGCCCGCAATCGGTTTGTTCAGTGTCCAACGCACCATCCGCGGGATCATCCACATCATACCTGGAGTCGCCTCGGGATGCGCTATACAACTGAACACGCGCCCTTCCCCATATTGATTGGTGGTAAAAAAGGGTTTGTTGTTGGTCATATTGACCGGAGCGTTGCCCTCCTCATGCACATCGCTCTCCATGATAGCGAGCGTCTCATATTGGATGCTATCGCCTTCGGCGGGAATGAAAACCGGACCTTCGTAATACATCACATAGAGAGTATCGAGCTCCGCAACTTCGGGGAAAAGTTCCTTCCCTGACTCTGTAAGGGTAAATTTAGCTATTCCGTGCCCGCGGTTGTCGTGCTCAATATCAATCGCCTGCGCGCCATTGAGCTGCATACAGGAATATTCGGGAGTGTTGGAGAAAAGATAAGCGCCCGCGCAAATGCCCACGGCTCCGCCTCCACGGGCCACGAACTCCTTGATACGCTGTTGGTTCTCGGCGCCCAGATTAAGGTACTGCCGGCTTCCGCCACCTCCGGGGATTATGATTGCGTCAAGCTCATCAAGCACGTTGTTGGCAATATCGGCGGTAGTAATAGTGCGAACGGTCATTTCGGGGTCCAGCTTTATCGCAGCCACCGCCTCCCAGATGCAGGTCTGTGAACCCCCGTGCCCCTCAAACACGGCTACACGCATTTTATCGGTTTGTGTACTAGTCGAAGGGGTGCATTGGACAAATAGAAACAAGGCCAAAAGAAGAAGAATCCGGTTAGGTAATTTCATGGTGTATGGGTTTTAAATGGGTTTTAAATGGTTATAAACGATTATAAACGGTTATAAACGGTTATAATTGATTATAAATTGCAAAAGTGATTCAGCCCAAAACTAAACAAAGATAAAAAATTATTGCGGGGAAAGAGGCAGCTAAGGTATTGCCAAAACCAAAAAAATGCCAGAAAATTAAAATTCTTGCATTTTTTGGTTTCTATCGGCAATAAATTGGAATACCTTTGGTTCTATCCTAAACTTATACACTAATATTTCATACAACTAAACGAGGAATAATGTCACAATTCGTTAGAAAAGATATATAAGTTTTTTGTGGACTTTATGTGTCCATTTCAAAAAGAATTTATATATTTGGACAAAATTTGTCCTGAATGGAAATAATAAAAAAACATACAACGTTTGGTGAACAACTTAGACAACTGAGAGAAACTTCAGGTATGACCTTGAGGGAAGTTGCTGCTAATATTAAAATTGATCCGTCCTTGCTTGCAAAAATCGAGCGTAACCAAAGACAACCGACAAAGCATTTAATTAAAAGTATCTCAGACTTTTATGAAGTTAATGAAAAGGAATTGTTAGAAGAATTTTTGAGTGACCAGATTGCATACAAAATCTTGGATGAAGAAGTAAACTTGAAAATTCTGAAACTTGCAGAAGAAAAAGTAGCTTATATGAAAACACTACGAAATGAGTAACCCATTAGATATCAAGCCATTAAACAAAGAACTGCCGAGCGATTTTGCAGACCGTTTGGGTATTTATTACACCCAACAAGTAACAACTGATCACAAAAAAGTCAACGGGCAGTTTTTTACTCCTATTCCGATTGCCCGTCTTCTAGCTTCGTTCTGTACTATTTCAAAGTCAAGAGTCAAAATATTAGACCCAGGTTGTGGAATAGGAATTTTATCGTGCGCTTTAATTGAATATATAGTAACAGAACCAACAGAGGTTAATATAATTGACTTAGTAGTTTATGAGACCGACGATGAATTAATTCCATATTCACAAAAAGCACTTGATTATCTCAAAGCGTGGCTTTTAGATAAAAACATCCAATGCAACTATATTCTTTACAACTCTGATTTTGTTTTGGCAAATGCAACTAGACTTAGAGAAAACAAATTGCAAATTTTGTTCGGAGCGACCAAAAGCGTAGATCAAAACTTTGATGTCATTATTTCAAATCCACCCTATTTTAAGCTCTCTAAAAATGATAATAGAGTGCTCTCTTCACAAGAATTAGTTAGCGGACAACCCAATATCTATTCATTTTTTATGGGAATTGCCGCTAAACTACTTTCAGAAAATGGCGAACTAATTTTTATCACACCGAGGAGTTTTGCCTCGGGAAAGTACTTCAAAGCATTCAGAAAGCTATTTTTTAATACAGTCCAGATTGACAAAATACATTTATTCAATTCTCGGAAAGACACGTTTAACCGCGATAGTGTTTTACAAGAGACAGTTGTCATCAAAGCAATCAGAGAAGAAATAAACCCAAATAAGCAAGTTCTCGTTTCCTCGAGTGCAGGCATTATAGACATTTTTGAGCCATCAAGCAAGTACTTCAATGCTTCAGAACTCATTGATCTGAACTCAAAGGAGAAAATTTTGCATTTGCCCACAAGTGATAAAGAGGAACATATTTTGAACTTTGTTTCCACTTGGACAAATGTTTTGAATGATTTCGACATAAAAATTTCAACAGGACCTGTTGTTTCCTTTCGCGCGTCAGATTACATTCAAAACCATTACGAAAACGGAACGATCTTTTTAGCCCCATTATTTTGGCTCCACAACGTACACAAAATGATTTTGGAATGGCCAAAACAACTAAAAGATAAAGGTCAATTCATTAGGATTGAAAGCGGTTCAAAATCTTTACTCATCCCCAACAAGAACTATATTTTTTTAAGACGATTTAGCACAAAAGATGACAAAAGCCGATTGATAGCAGCCCCATACTTATGCAACTATGCAAAATCGGATTACATAGGAGTTGAAAACAAAGTAAACTATATATACAGGAGAGGTGGACACTTAGACCGTGATGAAATAGTTGGTCTGTGTGCATTACTCAACAGTGAGTTATTGGATACATACTTCCAAATTTTTAATGGTAATGTAAATGTAAGTGCCACAGAATTAAGACAAATGAGGCTTCCTCCGTTGAGTGATGTCAAGGAAATAGGCAACGAAATCATCCTATCCAATGACTACTCGATGGAAAATGTAAATAACATTGTAAACAGGTTTTTTGAATTAGAAACAATAATGAACTGATATGAGTAAAATAGAAGAAGCACAGGAAATATTAAAAGCGCTTGGACTGCCGCCAGCACAATACAACGAAATGGCTGCTTTGACTTTTTTAGCGATTTGTAACATCAAAGAAAATGACAAATGGAGTCATGCAAAACGCCAAAGTTTAGGTGTCACTAAAGGGATAATGACTTTCGTAAATGATAATTACGGTAAGTCATATGCTCCAAATACGCGAGAAACATTTAGGAGACAAGTACTTCACCAATTTGTTCATGCAAGGTTGGTTGATTACAATCCAGACGACCCTACTCTTCCAGTGAATAGTCCAAAAACACATTATGCCTTGACTCCTGAAGTTTTAGAAGTAGCAAAAAAATACAAAACCAAGGGTTGGCAGAATGCCTTGAAGAAATTCCATGAGACTGTTGGTAAACTTTCAGAAATATATTGGAAAGAAAGAGACCTGCACAAAATCCCTGTCACTCTTCAAAATGGAAAAACGATTAAACTTTCAGCAGGAAAACACAATGAAGTTCAAGCAGCTATAGTTGAGCAGTTTGCCCCACGTTTCACAAATGGTGGAACACTATTATATTTAGGAGATACAGCTAAAAAGGATTTTTTTGTCGACAAGAAATGCTTACAAGAGTTGGGGGTTCCCATTGATCAACATGACAAACTTCCTGATGTAATAATCTATGACGATAAAAGAAAGTGGCTATTTTTAATTGAGGCCGTTATAACACACGGCCCTGTTTCTCCAAAACGACTTCTAGAACTCGAAGATTTTCTAAAAAACTGTAAGGTCGGAAAAGTATATGTAACTGCGTTCCCTGACGGGACTGTGTTTAAGAAACACTCAAGTAACATTGCTTGGGAAACAGAAGTTTGGCTGATGGATGCACCTGACCATATGATACATTTTAATGGAGATCGATTTATAGGGCCTAGGTAAAAGCACGGGTGAAATTACTTCCTATATGATTATTCCCAAGAACTCTAATGTGACATGCTTTTAGAACAAATATCTTGTTATTAAAAGCGATTCGATGAAGTGAAAGGAATTAAGTTATAAGGAAGAGTGTTCAGAAATTTTAAATGTATATAAATAGGAATATAGTATTATAAAATCCGTTCTTTATTGATGCTCCAATAGCAAATTGATAGACTTAAAAAACCATCACTATGCAAAACGAAATAGAATTAATCCAAAGGTATGCTAAAGAGTTAAAGAAATTAGATGACAATGAACAGGAACTCTTTAGCTATTTGAACAATATAGTCAAGCCTGATATTGATGAATTAATTGATTTTTACCGCCCTGCTTCAACTACATTACAGCCTGTGAATTTACTGCGTTTTGATATACTAAATCTGTTAAAAGAGGGCAATCAGGTTAATTCAGAAATGGTTGCAGGTATTAAGGCTAAAATAGTCGAAAAGGATGTAATGTATTTTGAAAAATACGGAGACATAGTAGTAGGTGCCTTAAAGAACACCCCCAACAAAAAGAAATCTCCTTTCGCTAGCTATAAAAAAAACTTATCCATTTTCTTTCCGTTCATTTACACAAATCCCAAAAGGGAGGAAACAAGGTCAGCATTAAAAAAAGTTGTGGTTGTACTTGAAAAGGAACTACAGCTAAAAAATTATAAAAGTCATGCTGTTGATTTTGATGGTCCTCAAAAATATGGTGCATCATATTGCTGGATTGCGTTCTATCCTAATAATAAATATACGTCCTCACATCAGGAGGCTTATCAATTATTTATGAAAATATGTGCGGAAAAAATTGAAGCTGGGATTGAAACTGGCCGAAAATTAACCTACACAAAACCTAATAATGTGGAGGGTTTTAATACAATACAAGAAGCTATTCAAAAACTTAAAGACTCTAAACAAACTGCAGATGAGCACAATAGTAAGTTAATTAGTATCATAGAAACAGGCAAAGAACAATCACCTTCCCTTATGGAGTCACAAAATAAATATGAATCACCAAATTTCTGGTGGTTAAATGCTAATCCTCAAATATGGAGTATCGATAGCTTTAAAATTGGGGAGATTCAAACTTATACGTCACATAACAAGAATGGCACAAAACGAAGAATTTATAAATATTTCGATGAAGTAAAACCTGGTGACTTAGTAATTGGTTATGAGACCTATCCCACAAAAAAAGTTAAAGCAATATATGAAATTACGGAAGGACTGCACGTTGATGACCATGAGGGAGAGATTATAAGTTTTGAAATAAAAGAAAAAGTCAAATATCAAATTTCGTGGGACAAATTGAAGGAGACTAAAGGACTTGAAGAATGTGAAGTCCTTAACAATAATCAAGGAAGTTTATTTAAGCTTACTGCTGAAGAGTTTAATATAATAAAGTATTTAAGTGATGGCGAAAGCACAACTAATGCAAAGGAGTCTAAGGAAGTTAAAGTAAAGCCATATTCCTTTTCTGATGACTCAGACAAACCATTTTTGGAGGAGCACGAAATTAAAGGGATTATTGAATCACTTGAAGTAAAGAAAAATATAGTTCTTCAAGGACCTCCGGGAGTCGGAAAAACATTCATAGCGAAAAAGATTGCCTATGAGATGATGAAAAAAATCGATGATTCAAAAATCAAAATGGTTCAATTTCATCAATCTTATTCTTATGAGGATTTTATTCAGGGAATTAGACCTTCAGAAGATGATTCCGTGTTTAAAGTTAAAAATGGGGTTTTCTTTGATTTTTGCCTAAGGGCAGCATCAGAGCCTAGCCAAAAGTTTTTCTTCATAATAGACGAGATAAACAGGGGCAATCTGAGTAAGATTTTTGGCGAATTAATGATGCTGATTGAGTCCGATAAGAGAGGAAAGCAAACCCTTCCTTTGACCTACTCTGAAAAAGACGATCCTGAATTCTCAGTACCAGAGAATCTATATATTATTGGCACTATGAATACTGCTGACCGTTCATTGGCTATTGTTGACTACGCTTTACGTAGACGATTTAGATTCATTACCTTGGAACCTAAGTTCAACATAAAGTTCAAAGAATTACTTAGTTCCAAGGGATTCAAAAAAGATTTTATAGAGGACATAACCTCTAAAATTAACTCATTAAATGAAAAAATCGAAGAAGATAAGAATTTAGGGCGGGGGTTTTTAATAGGACATAGTTTCTTCTGTGGTACGAAACGGGGAACTGAAAAAGAATGGTTTGAAAATATTATAAAATTTGAAATTGAGCCATTACTAGAAGAATATTGGTTCGATGATAGTGAAAAAGTTAAGAAGGCAATAAATCTGCTTTTGTCATAGTCATGCAAATACCAATTCAAAATATCTATTATTTGCTGTGCTACGCCTGGAACAAGTTGGAAGCAAAAGATGTTGTGGATGTAAAGGAGATTGGCACAACAGAGTTGGTAGACCTATTTGCAAAAATTCTTGCCAACAGTTGTTCCCGTCTGCTAAAACAGGGTCTTGACAAGTACTACATTGAAAATGAAGACATAGTAATGGGGGTTAAGGGTAAATTCAATGTTGCCTCAACAATAAAACAAAATATTCTTCATCTAGGCAAAACCGCATGTACTTACGATGAATTTGACCATGATGTTTTGCATAACCAGATTTTAAAAACCACCATCGGAAAATTATTAAGAGTTGACAATCTGGATCCATCAATTGAGGATACATTACGCAAAGTTTATCTGAAATTACCTCCCATTTCTGAGGTAATTATTCGAAAAGAGATGTTCAAGCAAATAAGACTTCATCGCAATAATTACCACTATGATTTTATCTTAAAAGTATGCCAGATCGTTAATGATAATTTATTTATCGATGAGTCAGAAGGAAACTATAAATTTAAGGATTTCACTCGTGACGAGAAGGCTATGGCAGGATTATTTGAAGCCTTTATAAGGAATTTTTATAAAATTGAAACGGACTTTTCCGTATCAAGCGATTACATTACATGGCAGTTTTATTCAGATAATACTGAAGATTTGGACATGCTGCCCAAAATGCTTACTGATATAACTCTGCAAAGCGAAGATCAAAAAATAATAATTGACACCAAATATTATAAAGAAGCATTCCAAGAAAATGTATATAATAAAAAAGAGAAAATTAATTCGGCCAATCTATATCAGCTCTTTTCATACTTAAATAATCAAGTAACTGATTCAGAAATCACACACAACTGCGAAGGTATATTGCTTTACCCTTCAGTCAAAAATGACTTTATATACTCATATAGATACAAAAAACATAAAATAAGAGTTATTTCAATCAACTTAAACCAAGATTGGAAAAATATAGAAACTGATTTGCTGAACATTGTAAATAACAACTAACACCCCCTGCCCAACCGGCAGGTTTTTTTATAAAAATCTGGAATATATTGACATCATTATCTTCATTCCCAAGAAAAATAACGAACTTTGGGGAGCGAATGACAGCGAATAAAAATAGTAGCTACTCAAAAGAGAATCGGTCAAAATGAGTCCCGAAGTCCCAATAATAATACTGATTCTTGCTATTCCTTTTTATTTCCTGAGCAGGTGGGTTTTTAAAAAATAAAACTTGGAAATGAGCAGAATAGGAAATATTTGGCCATCATTCCGGCTGTCATAATAAGTTCCATTTTGTATGTTGGAATTGTATTGATTGGGATGTTTTCTATGACATGCTATCCAAATATTGATTTCAATAAACAGAAATGGGAGGAAAATCAGGAAAAAAGGTATAAGATGTCAAAAGATATCATAAAGAGTGAGATGTTGATTGGGAAAACAAAGGAAGATGTTATCGAGCTTTTAGGGGAAGATTATCATACCTATGATGAAGACCATATCGCCTATGATTTGGGATTTGTGCCTGAATTATTCAATATTGATCCGGATGTATTGGACATTTATTTTGAGAATGGGATAGTTGTCAAAGTCGAACAACACAGAACATAAAAAATATTGCACAGATAGTGCTATATTTGCCGATAATATTAATGATTGAACCTTAGCCTGAATTTATGCTATTTAACTCAATTGATTTTGCGATTTTCTTGCCGATAGTCTTCGTGCTTTATTGGTTTGTGATAAACAAAAACCTAAAGTGGCAAAACGCTTTCATTGTAGTGACAAGTTATGTGTTTTATGGCTGGTGGGACTGGAGATTTCTGTCATTGATTACATTCAGCATCGTTGTTGATTATTTCATAGGAGTTTTCTTGGGGAAAGAAGAAAATCAAAGGAAAAGAAAGCTACTTTTGTGGATCAGCATTTGTGTAAACCTGGGGTTTTTAGGATTCTTCAAGTACTATAATTTCTTTGTAGATAATTTCGTTGCGGCTTTCTCCTTTTTTGGAATGGATATCAAAGCCCAAAGTTTAAATATTATTTTGCCTGTTGGAATCAGTTTTTACACTTTCCAAGCCCTAAGTTATACAATTGACGTTTACAAAAGGAGGCTTGAACCGACAAAGGACTTTATCGCATTTGCCGCATTTGTAAGCTTTTTTCCTCAATTAGTTGCCGGTCCTATTGAAAGAGCCACTAACTTGCTTCCTCAGTTTTACAAAAAACGCACTTTTGATTATTCGAAAGCAGTTGACGGATTGCGGCAAATACTTTGGGGGCTTTTCAAAAAAGTGGTCATTGCAGACAATTGTGCTCAATTTGCGAACCAAATCTTCAACAACTCAGCAGATATGAATGGCAGTACCCTTCTCCTGGGAGTACTGTTTTTCACTTTCCAAATTTATGGGGACTTTTCAGGTTATTCAGATATTGCAATTGGTACTGCCAGACTCTTTGGGTTCGACTTGATGCGGAACTTTAATTTTCCCTATTTTTCAAGAGATATTGCTGAATTTTGGAGACGTTGGCATATTTCACTTTCGACCTGGTTTAGGGATTACCTCTATATTCCATTGGGAGGAAGCCACGGTGGCACATGGACGAAGATCAGGAATACTTTTATAATTTTTATCGTCAGCGGGTTTTGGCATGGTGCAAACTGGACATTTATTGCTTGGGGTGCGTTAAATGCCATCTACTTTTTACCTCTTTTATTGACCAATAAGAATAGGAATCATCTGGGAACTGTAGCTCAAGGAAAATTGCTTCCAGATGCTAAAGAGTTCTTTTCAATACTTTTCACCTTCGGATTGACCGTATTTGCCTGGATATTCTTTAGAGCCGAAAATTTAGGTCATGCATTCAGCTATATTTCAGGCATTTTCTCAAGTTCTCTATTTGAAATGCCAAAATTTGATCGAATGGAGAGAGCTTTGATGACGATTATTTTAACAGGGGTTTTCGTTGTAATAGAATGGATTGGGAGAGAGGATCAATTTGCTATTCAGAGATTGGGGCTTACTTGGAAACGTCCGGTCAGATATGCTATGTATTATGCTATAATAATTGTAATATTTTTGCTTGGCGGCCAGGCACAACAATTTATTTACTTTCAGTTCTAAAGTGCTATGAAACGGTTCATTAAGAGGCTGCTCAAATTTTCGGTTTTTCTTATAATTCTTTTTTTGGCCCTGCTGGTTTTATATGTAAAAATGGATCCCTTTAAGGTCATCAAATCCTATGATTCATTTTATGATGCAAATGAAAATAAAAATGGTTGGGTAGCTTTGAACAAAGATTTCGTGAGTACAACTACTTTTATACAAAACAGCAAGCATACCAACTACAACTCATTCATATTTGGCAATTCCCGTTCTGTTTTTTATCAGATTGATGATTGGAAAAAGTATTTGGAGCCTGGATCTGAATGTTTCCACTTTGACGCAGGTCTTGAATCTTTGTGGGCATTAAATAAAAAAATTGTTTTTATAGATAAACATGGGTTTAATCTTGATAATGTTTTAATAGTCCTTGACCATTCAACAATAACCCAAGACAAACCAAGACACGGTCATATATTTATCACATCACCTCCATTGGTTAATTATTCCAATTTATTGGAGTTTCATAAGACATTCTATTTCGTATTTTTAAGTCCTGACTTTTTTTACGCTTATATGGACTTTAAGCAATCCGGTAAATTGAAACCATATATGAAAAAACACGGTTTGATAACTGACTTACCTCAGCAATATGACATCAAGACTAATGAGATAAGATTAGAACATTTTGAAAACTTAATTAAAGAAGAGAGGTATTATACACCTAAACTATTATCTCTCTTTTATGATAGGGATTCTCTAACTCAAAGCCACTCACCACAAATCATTTTGGCGGCGCAAAAGAAGCTATTTAAGAATATACAATCCATTTTGCAAAAACATAATTCAAAAGTAAAAGTTATTATCAGCCCTCTGTATGACCAAATGAAATTAAATGAAAGCGATCTGATTTATTTGAAAGATACTTTCGGAGAGGATAATGTTTTTGATTTTTCAGGAATCAATGAGTTCACAAACGATTATAAGAATTACTACGAGAATTCCCATTACAGACCACATGTGGCTCGTAAAATATTAGAAATTGTCTACGAATAAGAAGTATGGACGCGCAACGTACCCTTATAAGATTACCAAACAATTAATTCAGGATAAAGTCTGACAAGGTTGAAGGTTATAATTATAATTTTTGTATATTTGTTGCCAACATGAAGCGTCGTGTGGAATTTGGAAAAATGTCTGAATCACATGACAACACGATAATAAATAATCGCATGCTCAAAAGCACTTATTTGACAGAGGTAGATTTAAAAGATTTAGGTTTTAAATCTATAGGTAAGAATGTGAGAATTTCTACCGATGCAAGAATATATGGTCAGGAAAATATCAGTATTGGAAACAATGTTCGAATAGATGATTTTACTATTTTATCAGCAACAAACGGATATATTGACATTGGTAATTATATATTTATTGCACGTAATTCACACTTAAGTGGGTACTTCGGAATAGAAATACACGACTTTAGCAGTATGGCTGCCAACACGGTTATTTATAGTGCATCCGATGATTATAGCGGCGATTATCTCACGGCTCAAGCTATACCTCAAAAATACACTGCACATATTGGCGGTCCTATAATTATTGGAAAACATGTAATTATCGGCAGTTCGTGTACAATTTTAGGTCCTGCTAATATTGGAGAGGGATGTAGTATTGGGGCAATGACACTGGTTCAAAATGACTTATCGCCATGGGGTATATATGTTGGAGTCCCTTGCAAAAGGTTGAAAGATAGAAAAAAGGGGTTATTAGAGTTAGAAAAACAATTTTTAAAAGAACAAAAAAATATTATTGATAATAAATAGTGGAGGCCTGATCCCACTCAAAAAAACGGGGCGTAATCCGAAAAGCCTTATGAGTAGGGAAAAATAAAATAAAACAACTATGAAGAAACGTGTTTTACAATTAGTACTGTTGCTCGCTATTTCAATTTTGATGACTTCTTGCTACACACTGACATTTTCAGTGGGTAGAGGTGCCACCAGGGGTGATGTAGTTACCGAGAAAAACCACTATTTAATCGGTGGTTTAGTTCCTCTGAGAACTTGTGACCCCGCGCGAATGGCCGGCGGTGCAGCCAATTACACGGTGACAATACAACACACCTTCATTGATGGTTTCTTAGCCGCTTTAACCGGTGGAATTTATACTCCAAATACGGTAACAGTAGAAAGATAGCTTTACTATAGTCAGGGTTATGAGTTCATAGCCCTGACTTGTTATTGAGAAATGAAGAAAGTTACCCTTATTCTGGGCATCATTTTATCCCTGATTGGCTTCTTTCAAGGCATAAGATATATTTTTGAATATAACACCTTGATGCAATATGAAAGAGGTATTGTTTGGGGTTCAATCATTTTATTAGCAATAGGTCTGATAATGATCTATTTTGGGCTTAGGAAAAAGAAACCCAAATCATAACCCTGCACAACAAAAAAAGCAGCCCTTCAGCTGCTTTTCCTTTGAGCGGAAAACGAGACTCGAACTCGCGACCCCAACCTTGGCAAGGTTGTGCTCTACCAACTGAGCTATTTCCGCAACTATTTCCTTATTGGGACGACAAATATAGAGACTTTTTTGTATTCTTCAAAAAAAATCGCTCGTTTGATCCAAATAAACATGTTTAGTCCCAATAAACACGATTAAATCAAATATATCAGATGACGGTCTCAAATTGGCGCAGGAAACGTACGTCATTTTCAAAATAGTGACGCAAATCCTTAACCTGCCACTTGAGCATTGCAATACGCTCTATACCCATTCCGAAAGCAAATCCGCTATAAACCTTCGAGTCTATGCCCGAAGCCTCAAGCACATTGGGGTCAACCATACCGCAGCCCATAATCTCGAGCCATCCCGTACCCTTGCAGACATTGCAACCCTTTCCCTTGCAAATATTGCAGCTCACATCTACTTCAGCGGATGGCTCCGTGAAGGGAAAATAGGAGGGACGTAGACGGATTTCGGTCTCTTCTCCAAACATCTCGCGGGCAAATAGCAAAACGGCCTGCTTCAGATCGGCAAAAGAGACTCCTTTATCGATATAGAGCCCCTCTACCTGATGGAAAATGCAATGTGCGCGGGCTGAAATGGCTTCATTGCGGAATACGCGACCCGGACAAAGTACCCTGATGGGAAGGTCCATCTTTTCCATCGCACGCACCTGTACAGAAGAGGTATGGGTACGCAGCAGCACCGGATTGTCGCTGGCGTAGATAAAGAAGGTATCTTGCATATCGCGAGCTGGATGCTCCGGAGGGAAATTGAGCGCTCCGAAAACATGCCAGTCATCTTCGATCTCCGGGCCTTCTACCACCGTGTAGCCGAACTTGTGAAATATTGAAATAATCTCCTCGCGAGTGATGGAAATAGGATGGCGGGTACCAAGATCCATCTTATCACCGGGCTTCGTCAGGTCAACAGAACTCTTGACAGCTCCCGATTCCGCAATACTATCCTTTAGAGAGTCTATCTTTGCCTGAACGGCATTTTTCAGCACATTGAGTTTTTGTCCGAATTCACGTTTCTGCTCAGGGAGCACATTGCGGAACTCCTCGAAAAGGGCTGTAACTTCGCCTTTCTTGCCGAGATATTTTATCCTCAACTCTTCTATTTCCTTTTCGGTATTGGCTCTCAGTTCCGATATCGCCGCCAGTATTTCTTCAATTTTTTGATTCATCTCTTTATTCAATTCAGCCCGCAAAGTTACAAATATTTTTTACCAGACAACCGGTTTTCTACTCAAAGGCATCGTCATACATCTGGCACCGCCTCCGCCACGGGGAAGTTCCGAGCCTTCTATGGCAATACAACAGCGGGCATAGTCATCGGGATTGCACTTTCCCCCGATAACATCCCAGGCACTCAATACTTCAAATCCATGTTTCTGCAACTCGGCAAGCGTCATCTCATTGCGCGCATAGCAAATGACCTTACCCGGTGCAAAGGCAAAGACATTGGAACCGCTGTGCCACTGCTCGCGCTCCTGGTCCCATTCGTCGCTACCGCCACAATAGACCGGCTCCAGATCGACTCCAAGTCTGCGGAGTGCCGGCAAAATACCATTTACGTTGTTGATTTTTGTCACTTTGCAACCATCAATTGTGATATGCACCGTCTGGTAGTGGTGACCACCTATTATCAGAGGCTCGAATACCATACACTTATCCCTGTCAAGAAGGGTAAATACCATATCCAGATGGATGAAAGACTCGGGCTCGGAGGGCAGTTGCTGCACTATGACGTGCTTACGACCCTTTGAGCCGGATTGGCAAAGGCGCGAGATCAGAAAATCTATACCACGCGTACTGCTGCGCATACCATTGCCTATTACAAGTATATCGTCACGGACAATAAGTATGTCACCTCCCTCCATGAAAATATCGGGATTTGTGGGTTGGAAGTCGTGAGCGTTGATTATATCGCACTCAAAAGCGCCGCTCCCCCGATAGATAGCCTCCATGATGAGAGACTCGCGCATACGCACTTTATTGGCCATCCTGCAGATTAGTACCTGATTGCCGATGGTAACTGAGGAGTCGCGGGTGAAATAGAAGTTGTAGAGAGGATAGAGTGCGTAAAATTCATCACTTAAGAATGAAGTAAGAGTATTCTTTCGGGCAGGCCGTCCCTCAATAAGCACTTTTGCCAACTCCTTTGGAGGCATCTCCATCAGCTGATCAAAGTACTCCGTCACCTGCTCTGTTACACAGATTCTGGCCACCAGCGCCTCTTTTTGCTCCTTATCCTCAAGCACCTTGAGCAGCAGATCCTTTACCTGATAGATCTTCGCCACCTTTGAGAGTACCCCCTCCAACTGCTCATACTCGCGAAGAGCTATGGAAAGATTGAGAATGTCACTGTAGAGGGCACGTTGAGCCATCCTGGGGGTCATATTTTCCACTTCAGCTCCGGGTGTGTGCAATAGCACCGCTTCGAGAGCTCCTATCTCGGATTGTACGTTGATATTCATCAGTTAAATTAGATTAGAGGTATTTTGATTGCTCTTCGATGGCGAGTTCCGCCAAAATATCTTTGAGTACCTTTTCGTCATTTGGACAAATCAGAAGCACATCTTTTTCATCTATCACCATAAAATCATCCAGGCCGCGAACAACCAGAAGTTTCTCCGGGTCCTTCTCCCATATTATGGAATTTGTAACTCTACGCAGAAGTATATTAGAGCCTTTGATGAAATTTCCCTCGGGAGTCTTGTTGACCGAGCGATCGTAGAGGGAATTCCATGTACCCACATCCGACCAGCCGAAGTTGGAGAGGAATATCCAGGCCCTTGAGGTCTTTTCCATTACACCATAATCTATCGAAATGGAGGGGCTGTTGTCGTAAACTTTCATTATGAACTCCTTTTCGCGGGGAGTATTGTAGATCCCTTCGCCTTTGGCAAACAAAGTCGCAACCTCAGGTAGATGATTCTCCATTTCCTCCTTGATGGCGCGTAAATTCCAGATAAATATACCCGAATTCCAGAAAAACTCTCCTGTTTCAATGAAAACCTTAGCCAGCTCCTCGTTGGGCTTTTCAGTAAAAGTCTTTACCGCATATGAGGAGTGTCCGCCTATAATGCGATTGGTTTGGCGGTTGATCTGAATATATCCGTAATTGGTATCGGGACGAGTGGGCTTGATACCTATTGTAAAGAGATCTTTACTGCCGGAAGCATGATCAAGAGCGCATGTGATGGTATTGAAGAAATTTTCCTCTCCCGTGATCATGTGGTCTGAAGGAGCTACTACCACTGTAGCATCAGGATTTTTATCATAAAGCTTATAGGTGGCGTAAGCGATACAAGGCGCCGTATTACGCTTATAAGGCTCAAGGAGGATATTCTCCGGAAGAATGTCCGGAAGTTGCTCTTTGACCAGATCGGCGTATTGTTCTGAAGTGACGACGAGAATGTTTTCAACCGGAACAATCTTTACAAAGCGATCATAAGTCATTTGGATAAATGTCCTACCAAGTCCGAGAATGTCAAGAAACTGTTTAGGTCTGGCATTTCTGCTCATAGGCCAGAAGCGGCTTCCCGCACCGCCGGCCATAATAATACAATAATAATTTTTATTCATGGCAAGAAAATACTAATAATATATCGGAAAAAATGCAGCCGGAATAAACTCCAAATCGGTCGTGCCATCTTTGTTAAACATTATGGATACGATGTCAAAGCGCACCTCTTTTGTAATGTTTCTCGACCTGACATACCTTCTCGCCGCCCTAACAAGAAAACGCTGTTTGTGCCAGTCTACCTGCTGGAACGGGGCTATCTGAGAGGGAGATTTCAACGATTTGACCTCCACTATGTGGAGAAAATCATCACTCTCCATTATCAGGTCTATCTCCTTATGTTCTGACCTCCAATTGCGCTCCCTGAGCTCCATACCCTCTTCTTGTTGCAGCCATTCAAGCGCAATATTTTCAGCCACTCTTCCCTGCGTCATCCTTCCGTTCATAATATACAAATGTAACAAAATATTCGGACAATACGACTTAGCCAGAGAAATAAAGTAAAGGGTGACCGCAAAAAGACGATCACCCTTTCCATCCCCTGAATCGAGGAGGTTTCAAACCCTTTTACTGAGCATAGGTAATCTCTATTTTATCGAGATATACCGTATAGTCGGAGGGGTTTTTCAAAGTGAAGAACTTATAGTCTCCTCCTGAAAGATCGTAAGTAGAAGTTGTCTCATCCGAAGTAGGTTTGATCACAGTCTCACCCGGATTTGCAGCAGCACCTGCATAAAGCACAAGATTGGAGGGATACCATGTTTTGCCTGTAGCGCAGGTGATCTTTATGGTCTTGATCTTCTTTGTGCCCACAACATTGGTGATGTAGCCGGCATCTCTGCTTTTGGCTCCGCTAATCTGGATACCGCTACCGTAGTTTGCCACATTCACGATCTTGAATTTCTGACCGGATAGGGTAACTTCGGTAACATCTCCCGAATATGCTGCCGGTAATCCGTCAACTGTCAGGGTGAGAACACCGGAACTCGTATCTCCCCCTCCTGCACTACCTGCCGTATGCGAGATGTAGTAGCCATTTGACACCTGTTCCTTTTGCTCCGGAACTTTTGCATTAGCATATTGACCGCGCTGGCCGATCATAGTTACAACATCACCCACTTTAAGTCCGAGCGAAGCGAACGATTTATCATTCTTCGCTACACCGCTTACGGTAAGACCATAAACATATACTGTTCCGGTCGCATCCTTGAGGTAGAAGTTGCCATAAGTATCACTCAAAATTTCGGTAATGGTGCCTGTGATCTTGTAATAAGGAGACTCAAGTGCTTTGGAAGCAACCGCCTTGGAGAGGAAGTCTGCAATTGATGCCACCTCAGTATGAGATGTATGACTTACGTGGTAAGCCGGACCTCCAACCTGTGGAGTGCCCTTGTATCCGGATCTGGTTCCGATAAGGGTAACAACATCACCTTCCTTTATTCCAAGTGTAGGGAATGATTTGTCATTCTTTTCAACTTTTGTGGCAGTCAAACCATAAACATATACCTTGCCGGTTGCATCTACCAGATCAAAGTTACCGTAATCGCTTTTTGCAAGATTTGTAACCTTTCCTGTCAGACGGTATAGGGCTGTCGGTGATTCAGGCTGTGCGAGGAAATCCTTAATCGACATCTCGATGATGGAGCCTTCTTGAGTTACTGTGGTCTCTGCAGTATTTACCTGACCTTTGGAAGTGGTAGTGAAGACAAGAGTAGTCTTTCTTGCACCGCCTTCATTTGGAGCTGCATTGAATTTAACAACGGCATTAGTACCATTGAGAATGATAGCCTCAACCGTAAGCCATGACTTGGCATTATCGGGGATGGAAATTGAGAGACCGTCGCCTTTACAAGTAAGCAGCACTTCGAAGGGCTCACCGGCTTTACCTACCTCAATGGGGTCCGACTCCACTTTAATGAGAGACTTGGTAACCTTAAGGACTTTTACGTCAACGAGCTCAACAATATTGTTGTATAGTACTTTGGGGCCCTCTACGAGGACCTTGTCACCAACCTCGATGCCAAAGCTCTTCCAGTTGTAGTTACCGGTCTTGTCCTTGGTTCCGTAGATATAGATCTCGCCGGTATTGTCCTGGAGGTACCAGTTACCATAGGTAGTATTTGCGATGGATGTACATACGCCCTCGGCCTGATAAGTCTTGCCTACAGGGCCGGCAATGATCTGAGCACAAGTGGAAGGAGTAAGTTCACCAGAACCTACCTGCTGCTTTACATTGATAAATTGCTCGTTTGCACCAACCTTTATGGAAAGCTCGGCCGCACGTGTATCCAGAGATTCTTTAGCGCTAAAAGTAACTGCAACCTCACCGGCTCCACCGGATGATGGAGTAATGGTGAGCCAATCAGGCACCGAAGTAAATGCCCATGCCTCGGTAGCTTTGACCGTAATGGTCTGGCTGCCGCCTCCGGCGGGAATGGAAATATAGGAACTTGAAACCTGTAGTGAAGCTAAATCACCCGGCAATTGATCCACACATCCGACAGCAAAAGCCAGAGTCGCTACAAATGCTGTGAGTAAATATCTTAGTTTCATATTCTATTTCGTGTTATGCATTAGTTAAACATATATTTGATACCTACCTGCACATACCAGCACTGACCGAGACTGTGTGAATATGTCCAGGTCTGAGTATCTGCATTGACAGCTTCTATGGTAGTGAATACCGGAACACCGTCAGCACCGATTGACTGTACGTCAAGTATGCGGCCTGAGTTGAGTAGAGGATTCATAAACTTACTTACTCCCCATGAAGAGTTGAATAAGTTGAGCACATTCTGAATGTCAAAATTGAGCTGTAGGGTATTTGTAGACTTGCCTACTTTCACCTTGAAGTCATGTGTGTAGCGGAAATCAAGTCTGTGTACCCAAGGGCTATAAACACTATATGCCTCAGCATACTTACCCTTATTTTTGGTCAAGTATGGATCCTTATTGGCAAATCCCCAGTAACGATCTGCATCTTTTTGAGTTGCAAATTTAATCTCCGACTCATCTTTAGGAATGTAGATAACATCGTAGTTATAGTTGTCATTGTTGAGATCCTTTGCATACATGTAGGTGTAGTTGCCACCGCCCCTCCAGGTCTCGTAGAAGAGACTGAAGCTGTTGTGGCACTTATCCCTGTAAGTGAGAGAGGCGAATACGCGATCAGGAGTCACATACTGTGAATTATGAAGGGGAGGATTATTGGGACCCTCTGCAGTAGGGATGTATGTAAATGCAGAAGAGGCATCACTACCCGGCATACCGGTAAGTTCTTTAGATACTGTATGCGTATAAGCTGCGGTGAAATGGAGATCCTTGATGGGCGTCATGTTAAATGTAACACTGGCTGTTCCACCATAACCCCTGTTGGTATTGGTAAGCAGATATGCTGAAGTCTTAGTATAAGTATAACTTGAAGGATAGATATGTCGGTTATCGGCACCGTTGAGTCTTGCAAATCCTTCTACCGGCTTCATATTGATATCCTGTATACGAACACCGTTGACGGTCTTGTTTAATATACCTTCTACGGAAATGCTCATAGGGAATGAAGTGGGGAATGCGTAGTCAACTGCAATGGAAGTCTTCCATACCTGAGGCATCTTGAACTTGGGATCCACAGCCTGAATGGCTGAAGGAAGAACACCATCTTCGGGAGAAACCGTACCAGGCTTACCTAGTGCTATCATTTTTTCGCGGAGTGCATCCATATCGGTGATCAGGTCTCCCTTGAAATTCTCGAGAAGAGGATCGGGTTTACCTACACCACCGGTATATCTGGTGGTTATCCTGGACTGGTACTGAACCATACCTGAATTGGTCGGCATATTGGTAAAGAACACCAGAGGGAGACGGCCGGTAAACATACCTGTACCACCGCGTATCTTCAGACTCTTGTCACCGAGGACATCCCAGGTAAAACCTATGCGAGGTGAAACCTGTACCTTAGCGGTAGGCCACTTACCGGTATCAATACTATAACCGTTATAGTCCTGGTCCTGGATGGCCTTATTTGTCATTATGTCGGAGTTGTCAAAAAGAATTGTTTCGAGACGGAGACCGGCTGTAAGTTTGAATCTGTCATTAATATCCCAATCATCCTGTACATAAGCAGCTAATTTATGGAAAGTAACACGGGCGGCAGGATTGAGTTCTCCATCATAACCGTAAGTCATGTTGACAGTCTCCGGAGTAGCACCACTTAGGAAATCCTCAAGTGAATGGTAGCGATAGTAACCTGTACCATTACGCATATAGGAGTTGTCAGCCATCTGATATTCATAACTGAGACCACCTGTGATCTTGTGGGCTCCCGCGTAGTAGGTCATATCGTCCTTAGCGGTTACCACTGTGTTGTGCACACCATTGTTCCAGGTAAAAAGCTCATAACCTACAGACATGTAAGGAGTGATTGTTCCCGTACCGTCAAGAATGTCGATGAAGGGGAAGGGTTTCGAACTGGATCCGCGGATATCATCGAGTTTGGAGAAGGTCACTAGGAGCTGGTTGGAGAGATTGTCGGTCAGACGGCTGTTGAGATCCAATGAGAAGGTGTTCACCTTGTTGTCCATTGAATACATTGAGTTGGCAAAAGCCATGGAGTACTGTGAGAAACGTCCTTCAGTTGTACGTTGTCCGCAGTCCGATGAAGATGCGTTGGTTGAATTCCATCTCTGGTTGAGAGTGTAGTTGTAACGCAGGGCAAGTTTGTGTTTCCGGCTAATGTTCCAGTCCAAACGAGCGAGAATCTTCATATTTGACTCGTCGGCGGGATAGTCTGTCCAGGAACCTGTGTCGTAATCATATTTGCTCTTCAGAAATTCTGAAACCCTCTTCATGTCCGCCTGAGTAGTACGGGAGATGTAGTTGTCGGGGTCTGCCACACCATCAACGGAAGCTCTCCAACGGTTTACAACAGTAGGGCTCTTCTGATACTCGAAGTTAACGAAAAAGAATAGTTTGTTCTTTACGATAGGACCGCCTAGGGTAGCACCGTAAGTCGTTGTTCTGTCTCTGTTGCGTGCACCTGCGATCTCTTTACCGTCAACGGCATTACCGCGCATATTCTCATTACGATGGTATACGTAGGCGGAGCCTCTGAAGGTATTGGTACCCGACTTGGTAATGGCGTTTACTCCACCACCGATAAAGTTTGTCTGTCTCACATCATAAGGGGAGATCACAACCTGCACCTCTTCGATGGCGTCGATTGAGATCGGGCTTCCTCCACCGGGAAGGCTGGAACTCAGACCGAAGTTGTTGTTGAAGTTGGCACCGTCAACAGTAAAGTTTGCGGTACGTCCGTCAGTACCCACGAAACTCATACCGTTTCCACCATAGGGGGAAAGTTTGGTAACCTCAGTGATACTGCGGCTGATAGTAGGAAGATTCTCCATCTGCTGTCTGGAAATATTGGTAGCTGCACCTGTTTTCTCAGTTGAGAACCTTGAAGTGGGAGAAGCAATTACCAATGCCTCGGCAAGGAGTTCCGAACTCTCCTTGATGACGGAGTTTAGAGCGTATTGCTCACCGAGTTGAAGGATTATATCGGTGTAGGTAACGCTCTGGAAACCGAGGGAGGAGATTTCAACAGAATAGGGACCACCAACACGCATACCCTGGATCGCATAGCGACCCTCAGCATTGGTGACCGCACCGTAAACAGTACCGGAGGGTTGGTGCGTGGCAACAACCGCAATACCGACTGCCGGTACTCCGGATGACTCGGTAATCTGTCCGCCTAGGGATGATGTAGTAATCTGTGCAAATGAAATTACAGAAAACCCCATAGCCACGATTGCGGACAATAGGAATTTGATTGTTAGTTTCATAAATATGATTTGGTTAATAAATAGGCGCTTCTATCATTGCAAAGTTACACTAAATTGCACTAAATCACCTTATTTAATTATGTTACTTTTCAACACTATATTGTTGAAAAGTTTTGCGGATAAAAGTATTATTACTACTTTTGCGGTCATTAAAACGGAAGTGGAAAGATTTGACTGCTTGCAACCACTGTAAAAAATGCTAAAATTGCCTTTTATGTCAAATCTTTCGTTTCCACGTGATTTGGCATTTTTATTTTTAAGATTAAAACAATGGCATATTTATTTACATCAGAATCAGTATCCGAAGGGCATCCGGACAAGGTTGCCGATCAGATTTCCGACTCCATCCTGGATGATTTTCTACGTCAGGATCCGGAGTCTCGCGTAGCTTGCGAAACATTTGTAAGTACGGGACTCGCCGTAGTTGGCGGCGAAGTTACATCCAAAGCATATGTGGACATCCAGTCCATAGTGAGAAATACCATACGACGTATTGGCTATACAAAAAGCGAATACCGATTTGACGCCGATTCCTGTGCAGTGATATCGGCTATTCACGAACAATCCCCCGACATAGCACAAGGCGTAGATAGGGAAGAACAGGGGGCCGGCGACCAGGGCATGATGTTTGGCTACGCATGCAAGGATACAGAGGAGTATATGCCTCTGCCAGTTACCCTGGCCCATATTCTTTTATTGGAACTTGCAAAAATCCGCAGGGAATCTCCCTCACCGATGCCTTATCTGCGTCCGGACGCAAAAAGCCAGTTTACCATAGAGTATGACGACAATAATATACCCAGCAGGATACATACCATAGTGCTCTCCACGCAGCACGACGAAAATGTCGACCAGGCGAAAATAAAGGAAGATGTCAGAAATATCCTTCTTCCGCGACTCTTAAATCTTCTCACTCCAAAAAACAAGGCACTCTTCAAGGATGACTTCATACTCCACGTCAATCCCACAGGCAAATTTGTCATAGGAGGCCCCCACGGAGATACCGGCCTGACCGGCAGGAAGATTATCGTTGACACTTACGGAGGTAAAGGGGCACACGGCGGTGGAGCCTTCTCGGGTAAAGACCCCAGTAAGGTAGATCGTTCAGCAGCATACGCTGCAAGATATATTGCTAAAAATATGGTGGCAGCGGGCGTTGCCGATGAAATGATGGTTCAGATCTCCTACGCAATAGGCATTGCAAGACCGATAAGCATTTCAGTCAACACTTATGGCACTGCCAAAGTGGACAAAAGCGATGGCGAGATTGCTGCTGCAATCGACCAATGTTTCGATCTCCGACCGGCAACCATTATTGAGAAATTCGGTCTAAAGAACCCGATCTATTCAGCTACGGCTGCATATGGTCACTTCGGACGAGATCCATTCGTAAAGGAGATGGAACTTATCCGTAATGGTAAGAAGGTAAAGGAAAAAGTGCAGTTTTTCGGATGGGAAAAGCTCGATGAAATAGAACGCTGTAAAGCCCTATTTAAAATCTGAAACCTTCCACTCGCCATCTGACTTAACCATAATGAGCTTTCTTTCCAGTGTCACTTCGGACTTGTAGGGAATAAGCTCAAACAAGACTGTTGCCTCACCTTCCACTGACTTCGTATCCACATCCAGAATGGTATAGGTAGTAGCTTTGGTGGCAGCAATCAAAAGTTCTTCGATAAGGTCCGAAACCTCAGGCTTTGTGGCTACGGCTTGAAGAAGCACTTCAGCAAACTCATCGGTACAATATTCGGCTGCATCCTCATATTCCATCTGATAATAGGATGTCAAAAAGCTGTCGGCAACGGTTGTAACCTTTTCTTCAACATTTTCGCAGGATGCGAAGAGTGTCATTATTGCGGTAAACGCAAACAATAGCCCAATTTTTTTCATAATAATTATAATTTTAAATACTTAATCCAAGGTTACTACGGTAATGCCCGCGCCTCCCAGTTGCAGAGCTTCATCTCGAAGGGAGTTCACTCCGGGCACGGTCTTGAGGTATTTGCGTATCTCTTCACGGAGCACTCCATTGCCTTTGCCATGGAGAATCTTTACCTCAGATAAGCCCACCATCAGAGCATCATCTATAAAACGCGTGACTATATCCAACGCACTGTCCAAACGCTCACCACGTATGTCAATGCTGGGTTTGAAGTTGAGCCGTCTCTCCGATATCGAGGTAGAGGTAACTATGGAGCGGGGCTTGGAAAAGCGGGTACTCTCCTTGTACTGCTGGCTGGAGATGCGCTCTACCTTGGAGGGGGCCATCTTGCTGATGATGTTGCCCACAGCCACGGCAATAGTCTTGTCGGATATCTGCGTTATCTCTCCCACAAGCTCGGAACCCTTGATACGCACTTTGTCTCCAACCTGTAGAGGTTTATCGGAAATAATCCGCTCTTTTGAGGCTGCTGCACGTGCTTTTGCCTCTTCCTGACGCTGGGCTTCGCTTTTACGCCTCTCCTTTCGCTCTTTTTCCCGCTCCTTGCGTGCCACTATCTGCTCCATCTTACGGGTTATACGCTGTTCCAGCTCGCTCTCAGCACTATTCTCCATCTCTTGCCTGAACTGCTCCAGATCTTTGCGAATTTCACGGGTTTTCTCCTTTTCAGCCTGCGCTTCCTTGATCTCCCTAATGGTTTGCTCCACCTTACGATTGCTCCTCTCCACTATTTCGCGTGCCTCTGCTCTTGCCTCGTCAATTATCTCTTTGCGGAGCTGCTTGATATCTCCAAGCTCTTTATGATATTTGTCCGTGAGGCTCTCCAAAGTCTTGTCGGTGCTCTTGATACGGGCAAGTTTCTCATCGAGAATGCGTTTGCTACGCGCTATCTGGCGTAAATTGCGCTCAATGCTCACAAATCCGCTGCCCGCGCGCTCTTCCGCATCCTTGACAATAGTTTCGGGTAAGCCTATATTTCTAGCCAGTTCAAAGGCAAAGGAGTTGCCCGGAAGACCCTGCTCCAATTTAAAGAGAGGTGTAATACCGGCTACATCGAAAAGCATGGCTCCATTGGAGACACCGGAACTGTTGTTGGCGTAAAGTTTCAGATTGGTATAGTGGGTAGTAATCACTCCGTAGGCACCAATCTGCTCCAGGCGCGCCAATACAGCCTCTGCAATGGCTCCTCCTGCAGTTGGCTCGGTACCGCTACCGAACTCATCTATCAGCACCAACGAATTGTCTGTTGCCTTTTCAAGTATTTTACGGATATTGACAAGGTGCGAACTATAAGTACTCAGGTCATTGTCCAGAGATTGATCATCTCCTATATCTATGAAAATATTGTCAAATATCATCATTTCCGATATTTCGGAGGTCGGAATCAACATTCCCCACTGAAACATATACTGCAACAAACCCACCGTCTTGAGACAAACGGACTTACCGCCGGCATTGGGACCTGAGATAAGCAAGATATGTTTTTCACGCGTAAGAGTGAGAGTCAACGGTACTATCTCTTTCTTTTCCTTTCTCAAAGCCTTCTCCAACAGAGGGTGGCGTGCCTTGCGCAATGCCAGCTCACCTGTCTGCGATATAATCGGCATACCCGCTATCATATCCAACGCCACATTAGCCTTTGCGCGGATAAAGTCTACCTCTCCAATATAGTCGGAGGCTGCTATCAGCTCCTCCAGATAGGGACGTAGAAAATCAGTAAACTCCACAAGTATCTTCAGAATTTCGCGCTGCTCCTCAAACTTCAACTGGCGTACCTGGTTGTTTAGTTCCACCACCTCCATCGGCTCTATAAAGGCGGTCTTACCGCTCGAAGATTCGTCATAGACAAAACCCTGGATACGCTTCTTGTTGGCTACAGGCACGGGTATGAGGATTTTACCATCCCTGACGGAAACCGAAGCATCCTCATCCACTATCCCTTCGGATTGCGCCTTTTTGAGCAGGTGCGAAATGCGTTTGGATATTGCACCCTCTTTTTCTTTGAGAGAACGGCGGATGGTATGCAACAGCTCTGAAGCATCGTCACGCATCTCACCGTTTTTGTCTATTAGACTATCGATCCTTCGCGCAACTTCCGGATAATAGATAACCTTTTCAGAGAGACTCCGTAAATTTGGATAAAGATCATCCTTGCACCCCTTGAAGAAGGAGAGAATCTTGCGCAGGGTATCGAGTGAAATCCTCAGCTTGCTGAGGGAAACCAGATCAATATAGGTGGAAGGCACATTCAGAGGCAACAAAAAGGGCTTTGTATCTATAAAGCCCACCGAAGGAAATGTATCCTCGAACATCGAGATCAAACGCATCTCATCTGTTAGTTGAAGCCGCAAATCTATCTCCCTGGCGTCGCGGGAAATCTCTTCATCCCATACTTTGTCAATGGCATACTGCGTGGAGCAACGCTCGGCGATCCCTCTCCTAATCCTGTCAAAACCTATTTTCTGCTCCAGTATCATCCCTTCATCCCTTATCTGTATGAGTTTTCAATGGCTGTTCTAAGCTCAGTGATACTGTTTATAGGTTTAAGTATTCCGTTTGAAACAAACGAAATCTTACCGGTCTCTTCCGAGACCACTATGGCACTGGCATCGCTCTGCTCGGTGACTCCGACGGCAGCCCTATGGCGCAAACCATATTGGGCGGGGATATTGGGGTTTGCAGAGATTGGAAGAGTACATCTGACTGCCTGAATCCTTTCATTGGCAATAATAAGAGCTCCATCGTGCAGGGGGGAGTTCTTAAAAAATATATTGAGAAGCAATCTGCGGCTCACTTTTGCATCAACCTCATCACCCGTCTCTATAATGGCAGCCAGCGAGGTTCTGTGCTTAAGCACTATAAGAGCACCGGTATGCTCCTGTGACATAAACCTGCAAGCCTCTGTCAATTCTTCCAAGAGTTCGGGACTTACTACATTGACACCACTACGGCCCTTAAAAAGGCGACGGAAAAAACTACCTCTGTTTGCAGATGCATATCTGGAACCCAGATGAAGTAGAAAACGGCGAATTTCCGGCTGGAAAATGACAATCAATGCAATCACCCCCACTCCAAGTACCTGCCCCATAAGTGAAGAGAGAAGCTTCATATTGAAGGCGGAAACCACCAGCCATATCACATAAAGAAGAAGTATCCCCGCAAAAATACTCATAGCTGCTGTGCCACGTATCAATCTGACAATCTGGAAAATGAGCAGGCCGACAAGTATAATGTCGAAAATGTCCACTAAGGATATGGAAATAAAATCAAGCATGATCAACAAAGGTACTATTTTTTGTCGGATTTCCAGTGAAGTTTTTTGCCGAAGCCCAGACGGTTGTCGGTATATTTAAGCTCGGTAAGTACGAGGCGCCATATCTCTCCCCCTTTGAGGATTGCGTATGGAAAGCGTTTTAGATATGCTATTCTGTATTTATCAAAAAGCGACCCGTAACATTTTTCAACAACCGCCCTAAACTGCAAACCGCGGATTTTTCCAACCGTTTCCGTTTCGAGCGCTATGGTACCTGCGACCACGGGATTTTCCATGAAAAGTTGTGCATGTCGTGTATGCTCCTCGGAAGTAATGATAAAGCTCATCTCCTCTTCCAGAAAAACGTAAAAGCAGCTCGCACACCACAAATCCCCATTTGCAGCACAAGCAAGTGACATCACATGATGCTCTGAGATAAATTCAATGATTCTTTCATCAAGCATGGCTGCAAAATTAAGCTTTTTTTGTAGGTTTGTACAAAATATGTATCGATATGGGCTGTTGGAATGAGATTGTCAGTGGGACGAGATACTCTTTTAAAGCGCTTGGGGACCTCTTCTTCCCCCGCAGATGCGCAGTTTGCGAAACTCTTCTTGTTTGTGAAGAAGTTAATATTTGCGACGATTGTCGCGGAGACATTCCTTATACCTGGTTCTGGAGCTGGCCGGAGAATCCGGCTGAAGAGCGGATGTGGTCAAAAGCGGGCATTGAGAGTGCAGCGTCACTTTTTTTCTACCGCTACACCGGTGGATACGGCCATATTCTCCACAAATTTAAATATGGCTGCAATATCCCCCTTGGAATGGCAATGGGCAGAGATCTCGGTGAAAAAATGGTACAGGGAGGTCGTTTCAAGGATATTGATGCCATAGTGCCTATTCCCCTGCACTGGCGCAGGCAATGGCATCGCGGCTTCAATCAGGCAGAGATTGTTTCACGAGGCGTAGCCGGAGGGGTGGGAGCACTATCCGATGGAAAAGTCATACCTGTTATAAGAAATCTTGTAAAACGTGTTAAGAACACCTCTACCCAGACTCGGCTCACCGGAAAAGAAAAAGCTGAAAATGTAAAAAATGCCTTTCGGGTGGAGAAGAAAGTCGCCTTGCAACTCCTTTCGAAAGGCATAAATCACATATTGCTCGTGGATGACGTACTGACTTCCGGTTCCACCCTGGCAGCCTGCGCTGCACCTCTGATGCAATACTTCAGGGTTAGCGTGGCCACCATAGGATTTGTAGAGTGATTCTACTCTCCGAGCATTTCCGCCACTATGTGCTCCATTCCTGCATATTTATCCAAAATCCAGAGCACATAACGTATATCGACACAGACACATTTATTAATAACCGGGTCATAATAGGTGTCACCTGCAAGAGACTCCTTATTGCCATCGAATGCCAGCCCTATCAGTTTTCCTTTGCCATTCAGCACGGGACTGCCGGAATTGCCTCCTGTTATATCATTGTCGGTTACAAAATTGATATAGAGTTCTCCCGTGGAGGGATCGGCCCATCTTCCCCAATCCCGGGCCTCATAGAGGGCTTTCAGACGGGGTTTAAGTGAATAAATATATCTGTCGGGGTCATATTTTTCCAGTATACCTCGTACCGTACTCCTTTCAAGACAAATCACACCGTCACAGCGACAGAGCGGACCGACTGTCCCGTAAGAGAGCCTCATTGTAGAATTGGCATCCGGATATTGAGGAATACCTTTTTCAAGGTACATCTGATAGAGCAGATTTTTGTAATTGTTTTCGAGCCTGCTGAGTTTTATTCCTCTATCCACTTTATCCTTGTAATTATTGTACATGATCATTTTTGTGGAATTAATAGCAGCTACAAGAGGATCTGCACGATAATCGTCAGCAGTACGCACTTCAGACAAAGCAGCTTCAAACCTGCTTTGGTCCGTAAATATCGAATTTTCCCATATCCAATCCACAATAGCATAGGTATCTCCCTCAAACAGGTTGTACTTTTCGGTTAAACATTCTCCCCAAAAGACCTTATCCACATGAGCATAAAATTCCCTTATGGAGAGATCAATCAAGTCCTTTTCCACCCTCATATCAAACTCTCCGTAGGAATCCATTATTGCCTTAAGAGCAGCTGTACTATCGGCTATGGGTACTTGATAACCTACTCTCTTGGCCTGTAATTCCGCTGCCCTGGCAACATTGTTGATCATACGGTGCAAACGCACTCCTCTGGCCATTGTCTCACGAAAATAGCCGATCTGCGTCTCTATATATTCCAGAGTCTTGTACTTGATTTGAAGATCCGTAAGCAAAGTACCATAACGTTGAGCCCTGAGCGAATCCGACATTATCCAGCGGTGAAGCTCTACCTCCTGTTCCCGTTTTTTTTCCACTACATCATACTTGGTATAGCAGAATATCTCACCTTCACGGATCTCCTGCACATTGCTCAATGAGAAGTAATGGTCGGCATATTTCAGACGCACTGCCGGATCAAGATTCATCCAACCGTCAATTATCTTCATCTGCTCCCCCTGAATCCTTACCTGTATGGGATTTACAACAGTTGCAGTATTGTTGACCTTAAATGAGGATGCATATCTGTCGGTGCTGCCCGGGTAGCCGATGACCATAGCAAAATCTCCTCTCTGCACACCTGCAGTGGATATTTTCAACGTACGGACAGGCTTCATTGGAATATTGTCCGGAGAGTAATCAGCCGGAGACCCATCCGGTGCCGTGTAGATGCGGTATAGCGCAAAATCTCCCTTATGCTGGGGCCATTCCCAGTTATCTACCTCACCCCCGTAGGATGCTATGCAGATCGGGGGAGCTGCTACCAAACGCACATCCTTGTAGACCTCATAGAGAGCCATATAATATTTGTTGCCACCCCACATTGAAGCACAGGAGACCTCTCCCTTCCCTTCAAATATCTTGTTATATTTACCCTCTATTAAACTGTAAACCCTGCGCATCGCAAATCCTCCGCCCCTGGGGACTATTGAGTCACGCAACTCTTTTACTTCGTCAGTAACATCTATTACTTTCTTAAGAAACCAGATACCGTCTTTTTTGACCGGAATCTCCTGTGAGCGCTCCATCGCCCAGAATCCATCTTCAAGATAGTTTTTTTCAGGGGTACTCAACGCGTGTACATCCGAATAGGCGCAGTGGTGATTTGTTATCATAAGACCTTCGGATGAGACCATGCTGCCACTACAGCCAAAGGCGAGCGACACGACTGCATCACTCAGCCCTCCCTTCTCTTCATCATAGAGAGTGTTCGGATCGAGCTGTAGACCCCTCTCCTGCATCTTCTTGGCGAGCCCCTGCTCTATTAGGTGGATAAGCCACATGCCCTCATCGGCACGGCAAAGTACGGCGGCGAGAAAGAGGACCATCACCGCAAGTATCGGTTTTTTAATCATTTTGTTTGGTATTAGAATGAGATGCCTACTATAGCACTAATGCGATGATGCATAGCGCCGGCAAGATATGAGATGCCGAGGGCATTTACAAACCGGTAGTCCAAATCGACATAGCCGGTAATATTATTCTTGAAAAAATGGGAGTATCTGAATCCCGCACCGGCATTGATGCGGTACGCGGTAAGATATTCAAACTCCATTCGCATCGCATTGTCCATTGTGCGCGGAGTTCTTGGGTTGTTGGTCGGCATGTAGAGTCCGTCATTGAAAGGAGAGCCGGAGCCACCCCCAAATCCTGCGCAAAGACGAATTCCTATAATTCCGCTTTCGCGGAAAATATTGTACGCTCCTGAGAGCAGCCCGTCAATAGCGAGTATATCCTGCTTGCGGTAGTAAGGATAGAGAGAAGCTGTCTGAGTCCGATACAGCGCATCTGCGGAAGCTTTCAACACCAGTTTAGGACGATGGTCCCTGATACCGAGATTGACGGAATACTCCAAATTGCCTTCAATCAAATCTCTGTCCAGAGCCTCATTGCTGCCGAAATAAATGATCTCCTTAACTCCCTCAGTAGTTTTTTCCTGAAAGACATTTTCATTGTTGATCATCTTGGTGTAGTCGGCAGTTAGTTTCACAATATGACGGTTATTCTCCTTTCCGAAGGAAAAATGACCGTTATAGCCTGCCTGGTAGCCATTATGAGCTGAATACATTACCGTAGTTACGGACTTCTTTCCATAATAGCCGTCAAACGCCTTGAATGAAAATTCATTGAACAACTTTGCTCCAGGCGAAAATGCTATCTCCAGCTGAAGTGCTCCTCCATGGTAGGTAGTAAGCAGAGGTACGGTAGTGGTTTGGGTCGTATAGCCCCTCTCTCCAAAGAGCTCCCGCTGCCCAAAAAATCCGCCGTAATCCACCAAATAATAGTAGACCTTATCGGTTGTACCGTAAACCTGATAATAAAAACTTTCGAGATTTCTTCGGAAAATGTAATCGGCTCCAATGATTACTTTATTTCCAATATTCCAGGTCAGACCCGCCGTTACTTCCATATCCATTATCATATTTACGTGACGTGGATCGCGTGCCTTGGAATAGTTACCGCTTGTGTAGTTTATCTTTCCTCCGGCAGCAAGGGCATTATTGAAACGGTAAGCGACTCCACCGGTCAAACTATAGATCTCCAGTGTCTTGACTCCGGCAGTGCTGTCGGCCATTGCCACCAAATTGAAAGGGGAATGATATGGGTCGCTCATTACTGAGCCACCCATATTTTTCCCTTTAAAATAGTCATACGACAATCTCCCATAAACATAGACATCCTGTCCCAAATGGGAGAATGATTCCGCCAAAGCTCCGGCGTTGAAACTGTTATCTGACTGGTGATGGGCCACAAATCCGCCATTATTCTTGTCAAATCCTGCCTGCGTTATGAAGATCTTCTCCACAGGCAGACGAATAAGACCGGATGCATTACTGCTGGTCAGCCAGGGCTCCGAACCCTTTATGAAATCAAAATCATAAAAATGCTTGGGAGTCACCTGCGCCCGACCTGAAATCAGGCAGAGCAGCACCATTGTCACTATAGTCAGAGAGCGTTTCATTATCACTTAGTGTTATTTGCTTCTCAAAGCAGCTTCTTTGCGTTGGTGGAAGTCGTTTGTGGAGTTGTTGGTATCCATGAAGATAATATGCGCACCGGCCTTGATTGAGGCTTCAGCATCGATACCGCTCGGGTCGGTCGTGCCCTCTTCTAGGTCTGCCGTTCCCTTACTGTAATTATAGACAATTTTCCCTTTATTTCCGGGTATGGCCTCGGTGGCCTCCTTGTTTACATTACGGTAGATGGAATATCCCATCTTACTGGTAAGTACTACACTACCTCCATCAACAGCAGTGATAAGACGCTTGTTGTTCTTGCCAACATAGCCGGCTGAGAAGACCTCTGCTGCATCTACAACCCAGTCAGCAGGAACCCATTTACGTTTCATTGCACTCAAATTGTTGTAGAAATTCTCATTGGAAGTATCCTCAAAGAATGACTGAGGTGTTACCCCATCCGGAGTGATGAATACAAAGAAAGCGGGGCCTGTCGCCGAAATAGGCCAACCCGTACCTGCGCCATACTTGTAGGCCTTGAGATAATGGGATGTAGGTATTGCCTCGGATGGTGTCGGATAGTATGATACGTGATTGTATCCCGATTCAGGGTCAAACATCGCATAGTAAGCGCTCTTGGAGAGATCCACAGACTTACTGTAGGTAATGGTGTGGTTAATGGCACCATTTATTGCCACAACAACCTCCTCACCCGGTTTCAGTTTGGGAGCCTGACCTTCAGCCCATGTCCAGAAACCATTACCGGCAGGGACGGTACCTTGAGCCTCGTAAGTAAGTTTTCCATCAACCACGTCTGCATTCGTTGCATGTGAGTTGTATTGGATTGTCATTGCGAAGCAGAGGTTTTTGAGGTCGGCATCCACCGGCGAGTTGTTGTAGAGAACTACATATTTATCCATTTGGAAGTTACCGGAGCCGTCATCTTTTTGACAACCTCCTGTATAAAGTTCCTTGATGATAACCTGTTTAGCCTCTGAACCTACCATGTCGATGGTAACCACAAAAGGATTTTTCTCATAATCGTGGGTGATGGCAACTTGCTGTTTAAAACCATTGAAGGAATAGGCGGTACCACCTTCGGCACGTGTCTCAGTAGCCGAAATTTCATATAGACCGGCAACTGCGGGGACGATCGCAAGGCCTTCGCTATTAGTTGTACCGACATAAATCATTCCGGTATTTGTGTTTACTGCACTTACCGTAACGTCGGCTACAACACCGAAGTCACTACCTTGAGCATAGACCAGCTGAACTTTGACGTCATACAATTTGTAAGGGTCGTCCTTGTGACAGGAGACCGCAGCGAGAAATATCACGCTGAACATCAGGAATGAAACAATTTTTTTCATAAGCATATTGTGTTTATATTATTGAATTTTAAGCCTCAATGTGAGTCCGTAGTAAAACTTGGGTATATAGGAGGTGGATTCAAATAATGATGCATCGGTCCCCGAGGCGCTCATTTTGAACCTCATTGTCGAGTAGAAGAAATTGTTGGCATAGAAGGAAAGGGAAGCTATCTTACCTATCTCCTTGGTCACACTTATGTTGGCTGCAAAATAGGGAGAAAAGACATTCTTAAGGAATAGATGAGTGTAACCCGTTTTGTTGATCATTGCATCCAATTCTGAGAAGAGCTTCTTATTATTCTCTTTAGCCCAAAGATATTCTTCGAGGAAAGGTATGAGGATATTGGGTTCTTCAAATGTGGAGTAATAGAGGGGGTATTTGACAACATGCCCCCGAATATCGTAAAACTCGGTACCGGAGGGAATCTTTTCGTTACCGCTCATTGGCCAGGCTATCTGTCCGCCACTATATTCAGCAAGATTGCGGTCATGGCGGTAGAGCGAACTCTCAAGTCTGAGAGTGAATATCAATCGTGCCTGCGGAATATGTGTAGTAAAAGTGACGTTGTTACGAAGCTTCACACTCTCGGAACCGTTGCTTGTACCCGAACTACTGCCTACATAGTATCCTATGAATTGGTATGGCGTTATACCATCAGCCATCGTACGACTGGAATTATAGGACTGCACTATATTTTCATTAACGCTCCTATATTTATATAGTGTACCGTCCATCCTGATGGAGGTACGAAGTGCCGCTATCTGTCCAAAATCTATCACCCATTCGATGCCTTGGCGTATAGTAGGAGAGACCTCATTGGTAACTTTGGTCTTTGATACGAAGGTATTTTTCTCCGTATACTCGAGTGTCTGATCCGGTAATTTACCGGTGATGTCCTTTACGGTGACCACTCCGGTCTTTCTGTCAATGGAGTATAGACGATCGGAAGAGGGGATCGGACACTTCTTTTCAAGGTTGCGCTGGTCGGTCCATTTGTAAGTAAAGGGCTCATACTCGCTGTAAGTAAAATAGGAGTCCAGGGTTTTGGAATAGAAAGCCGCCAGGGAGAATTTGATACCGGCTATATCCATCTCAACTCCCACTTCACTCTGTTGTGCCTTCTGCCACCTCAGATCGGGATTGTACTCTATCTGCCTGGGAAGAATGTAATAGGCATAGAAAGAAGAGCCATCCGCAGTCGTACCCGGAGCAAAGACCTGTTTTCCGTAGTAGGATGGTGTTGGATATAGAATGGAGACCGAAGGGAGCTTAACGGCCACACCCCAGCTGCCACGGATCGAAAGTTCTCTCAATAAACGGCTTCTGCTATATTTGATAATAGAGTATTTCGCATTAAAACGAGGTGAAAGGCTGTTGACCGTACCATAACCTGAGTTGTTTATCATAGTCCACTCCGAGCGTACGCCCCCTACAAGGTTGAGAGTAGTGGTGCCGATAGGAATATTGATATTTTCTTCAGCGTAAGCCGCCAGATTATTGACAAAAGGGATATCCTTATAGGGATAGGGTCTCCAATCCGGTGCCTTCGACAGATCTTCATAATAGAAGCCCTCTCCAAGATTACCGCTTCCGGTGAAATGGAGTCCAAGTTTTAATTTATTGACAATGCCTCCGAAGTCGCGAGCCCAATTTATCTTTAAGTGAAGATTGTAATCGAGGGGCTTATTGTCTCCGTAACTTACCTCATACCAGTATCCGGCCGGTCTGAGAATAACCTCTGCATTGGGATTGGATGAATAGGGAGTAGAAACAAAGTATCCCTCTTCCATTCCGTGCAGGGAGGAGGTCGAACTGGAGCTGGATTTGTTTTCGCTGTAAGAACTTAAATTATCGGAATAAACCAACGAGCCCATAAGCTCAATATTGGTGATCCAGGACTTATTGAGAAGCCAGTTGAGTGAAAAATTACCCCTGACAGTATTCTCCTTCGACTTTGAGTAAGTATTCATGAAGGAATCGGGGTCAGCGCTCCTATCATATCCGCCGACATTCCCCGAAAGACCGAATGAAAATCTTAACGGCTGTCCCAATGTCCCAAAGGAATTGGAATAGAGCAATGAAAAGGCGTTACGCTGGTAGGTAGTGTAGGGAGATGCCAGATCCTGTACGGAAGTGGTCCTCTCGACACTCGCATTGATTACTCCACCTTTCGACCCAAGGTCAAAGCCTTTGCTTAAAGAGAGTTGTTTGGTGTTTGGACTGGTCATTGCGGTTATCATCCAGGGAGATTTTCCTTTACGAGTATTGATCTTGACAATTCCGTTAGTCATATCACCATGCTCCACAGATGGTACTCCGGTTATGATCTCTATGGACTCTACGTTGGACGAGGCAATATTACGGGTGGAGACTCCTGATACCGAACTGTAGGCTGCGTTGTTTGAGAGTCGGACACCATCCAGTTCAACCGCAGTACCGAAAGAGGCGACTGCCGAGGTCTCGTCGGAGCGGATTTGGAAGGCCTCAGTCGAGTTGGTGAGTTTACCGGTAGATGTTGAGACTCCACCCGGCAGCAGTGAGGAGATATCCGAAATATTAACCATCTGCATATGCTCCAGTGCGGTCCTGTCAATTTGACGGCTGGTGGTAGCGCTGTTTGTATTCTCTTTTGCAGTAACCACCGCACTCTCAAGAGTCAGGTCATCTATCGACAGATAGTAGGTAACTCCCTTGAGGTCCTTGGTTATTTCTATTTCAAATGTGGTTGGAGCATATCCCAGACAGGATATCTCTACTTTAGTTTTACCTCTGGAAACGCCGTTGATGACAAATTCTCCTTTTGCATTGGCTACGGCCCACAACTCCTTATCTGCCATTACTACAGTAGCAAACTCAACAGGGACATCGGTACCTTTTTCAAGCACCTTACCCGAAAATTGATATTTCTGAGCAAAGGCAGGAAAAAAGAATAATGAAGCAAAAAAGATTAGCAGTGCCTTTCTCATGGTATTACAGAGGTGTTTGAACTATTTTTATTTGTGCCGTTTTATTCTGGTATTCTTTAAGTTTGAAGTTAATGATACACTCCCTCGTAGAGCCGGTATTATTGACGTCGGCAGTAACCCTGATGATATCATTTACCGCTCCGTTTTCCGGAGAAAAGGAAAAGGCGGGATTTGAAGAAGTGGCACTCCATTGACGGTTGGCCGTCAGTAAAAATTGCGTGCCGCCTCCCTCAGCTGCAATGCTGAGCTGACCTACATCTACCCCGATAAAGGGATAGGAGCCTATGGTAACGACAGTTTTAGCTGTCTTGGAACTCTCCTCACCCTTTGCGGTAAATGTTATTCTGGCCACCTGAGTGGACTTTGAAGTGGTTGAAGGGACTGAAATCCTTATGGAGCCGTCTTTAGTGCCTGATGTGGGCGAAATAGTTATCCCGAGGGTATCGCAATCTGCAGTCCAATCCACATTGCAGCGTACATTGACATCAAACGAGCCGCCATTGTAGTCACAAGTTATTGCATAGGGATCAACTGAAATCTCCGGATCTACCACTTTGTGACAAGCGGTAGCAATCAGCGCTACCGCAACTATAATTGGAACAATATTACGCATACCTATATCTATCAAGTGACAAATATAGGTAAAAAAAGAAAAATATCTTACCCTACCGTTAAAAAAAAGAGCGCAACATCGGATTATTTGTAACTTTGCTCCGAAATGAGAGATAAAAAAACCATTTTGGCCTCGGCTGTTGCGACTGTTACTGCTTTTGTAATGCTCGCGCAGTTCGTTTCCTGTGAAAAATATGTCCTTCCTGAACTCACTATTTCGCAGGATACCATCATATTCAGTCATATTATCGATAGTGCCTATCTGGATATAAAGTCCAATGTCATCTGGGAGATAGAGACACCCGACATCAGTTTTAGTAATCAATGGGTAATAGTCAGACCCAACTGGGCTGATGGTGACGCCACTGTTATCTTTAAGACCACCCTCAACGAAGGCCCCAGGCGAGAGACTAAAGCAAGAGTATTCAGTGAAACGATAGAACGTTTTTTGATACTGATCCAAGAAGCCGCACCCGAAGATCCCGAGGATCCCGGAAATCAGGATGGCGATCCCGTTACCTTTTAGAACTGGAAATAAATAAATGACTGCAAGTCCGCAGTTATAAACTGGTAGACGAAAAAGACTGCCAGAGCTACTATCAGAGCCATAAGTGGCAGCGGTATGGATGCAAACCAGAGACGATAACGGCGTTTAAAGCGGTCAGGAAGCCAGTGTATCACCATACCGATAACCACAAGCAGAAATACATTGCGATATTGCCATACCATCTCCGGTATCATGGCCAGATCCCAATGGCCGCCAATGCGATTTACCATATTTTTTGCCGTATTCCAGGCTGTCTCATTGGCCTCTGCGGGATCAAGATTGGATCCCGAACGGAAAAAGAGACGTGTAAAGGTGATAAAGACAAATGTCTGGAAAATGGCCCAGATATCCGACAGGCGTCTGAAACGCGACGCTTTCGAGGCTTCCGGCCCAGCCACGATTGCCGCCTGAATACCACGAATACGACATATCAGCACATATAGCAATTTGACAAGATTACCTGTCATAACTACTGCCATCCAGACAAAGAACATATTGAAAAGCGGGCGGGGCGCAACAACGGATAAGATACCAAGTGTCACAGTAACCGCAGTTATGACAAAAAACCTCAAACCTATTCCCCAGTTTTGCCACACCTTGTAAATAACCATTCCGATACCGTTGAGGCCTCCCCAGATCATGAAATTCCAACTTGCTCCGTGCCACAAACCACCAAGCAACATGGTGTTCATCGAGTTGAGATTGGTAGTGATACTCTTGCGCTTATCGGGTTTAAGCCTTGCAACAAGAATGAGAGACACTGCAATGGCCGCTACGACCAGAGCGACCCACCACGAACCTGAAAGCAAAACTCCGATAAGTGAAATGGAAACGATGCAGCAATATGTACCGAAGGTAGCGTTGCGGTTACCTCCTAAAGGGATATAGAGGTAATCCTTAAGCCATCTGGATAGAGACATGTGCCATCTTCTCCAAAATTCTACCGGACTCTTTGCCTTATAAGGCGAATCGAAGTTTTGAGGAAGGTAGAAACCCATCAGCATTGCTACCCCTATGGCAATATCGGTGTATCCAGAAAAGTCCGCATAGACCTGGAGAGAATAGCCAAATAGGGCCATCATATTTTCAAAGCCGGAATAGAGCAAAGGATTTTCAAAGACACGGTCTATGAAATTAATAGCCAGGTAGTCACTAAGGACAATTTTCTTTACCAGGCCATTGATAATCCAAAATACCGCAATACCAAACTGTCTTCTGCTGAGAAAAAACTGTCGGTGCAACTGAGGTATGAATTCGCTGGCACGAACTATGGGACCGGCCACCAATTGCGGGAAGAAACTCAAATAGAAGCCGAAATCCAGGATATTTCGCACGGGAGTCACTCTGCTGCGGTAGACATCCATTATATAACTGATCGCCTGAAAAGTATAGAAAGAAATACCCACAGGCAGAATTATGGTATCGATGCTGAAACGATTGGCACCCACGATTACATTCCCAACTACTGCAAACATATCAAATACGACAAACTCCGTCCCGAAAAGGTTGTTAACCACATCGGTTATGAAGTAGGCATATTTGAAGTAGCATAGCGTAAAGAGGTTGACGATCAGACTCACCACAAGTACGGCTCTCTTTCCCCCCTCACTTTTTCTAGTATACATCCATTTGGCGCCTAAAAAATTGTAAAGCGTCACAAAGAGTAGTATCAGGGTAAAGATGCCGCTGGTCTTATAATAGAAAAAGACGCTGGCGAAGAAGAGGAAACCGTTTCTGAGCAGCAGCTTATTTTTGAAAAGGGCGAAAATGGCAAATACGATTGCAAAGAATGCCCAGAAATAGAATTGCGTGAAGAGCAAAGGATGGGACTGGTCAAAAGTGAAGAGTCCTTTGATAAAATCTGCCGCTATATGGATAAAACCGCTCATCTGGTACCGTTCTTTGAAGTATTTGATTTAAGATGCTCCAGATAACGATCCAGCAAAGCATTATAAAGCAAGTCACCTATCAAAATATACCCCTTTTCCGTAAAATGGACTTTATCCCTGTTGGCCAGTCCGGCACTCTCCCACTGCTTCATAGAATTGAGACCGCCCATTATTCTGAAAAGGTCCCATACGCCTGCATCATATCTATGCGCCAGACTATAGAAGGCATCCTGTACCACAGGGCCGTTCTGATTGAGATAATAAGAGCGGCGGGAACGCCTGAAACTATCGTTGTTGGTCACAAAGATTATGGCACAATCGGGCGCCACCCTACGGGCCATATCCACCATTTTTATATAATTGGAAATAAATAGCTCTTTATTGAAATTGGAGGTATTTGCATCGTTGATGCCTATAGCAAATATTATCAAATCGGGCTTGAGCAAAGCCAAATCCCTTTCAAAATCCTCACACTTAAAATATGAGTTGAGGCTTGCGCCATTGACCCCGATACCGTGGTAGGTGAGTCCCGGACGACTGTGGTCCAGTACAATCCCCGTCAAATTCCACTCTCCGGGCACTCCGCTGGTACCCAATACCAGAGAATCCGTCAGGTAAGGCAGCACAAACTCATAAAGGTCTCTATCCGGATCGTGAGAGAGGGGTAAAAGCGTCAGAGTATCCAGACGGACTACCGGCACCAGCGAATCATTATCGGAACGCCCCAGTACTTGCACTCTGTCAAAACTGAAATCATGGGGAGAGCCCATGGGATTGCGCTCACGTGAGACAATGGTTACTGTTGCCGATGGGTCTGAAGTGGATGCCGCCATCCCGGTCAGACCCATACGTAAGGGAGTTTTGGGCTGTGAATTGCGATAAGCTTTCCATTTACCCGTATAACTGCTGTAATAACTCGAAGGAGTGTTGCTTTTCGCTACCGAGAATGGAAAAACTACTCCTCTACCACCCTCGATACCATAGCGCATCGCGAGCAAATTGCGGCGCATCCTATTTGGGAAAGTGCCGGATTGCACGTGTGAGCCGCCGATATGGACTATATTGACATCTCCCTCTCCGAAAAAGAGAAGGGTATCGAGCTTGAGGAAAAATCTCTCGAAATCCGTGCTGTCGCCCGAGGGAAAAGTGATTGCATTCTCCTCAAAATGTGCAAACATATAGTTGGGAATGGGCTTGTGTAGGCCCTGAGCAAAGGCATCTCCGCTCCATATCTCAAACAGCACAATTGCTGCAACAAATAACCTCAAAACTACCGCTCCTCTTCTCATTATTTCTCCCTTTCTCCTTCTGAAACCATATCCATATCACTCTCCTTAGTGTCAGCATAAGGCACTTCGGTGGAATCCTGACTACTCATATAAGCTGAGACCATTTCCGGATCCAACTCTTTCCTAAGTCTATAAAAGTTGTAACATACTTCAAAAGCTCTTGCAAAAGCCATCCCCACATGCTCGGCACCCTTGGTTGTAAAGTGGATATAATCGCTGCTCGCAAGTGCAGGAATATGCTTTACCCAACGCACCATAGAATTTTCACCCCCCATCATATTGAAGAGATCCCAATATGCCGCCCCTTTGCTCAGGGCCATTACCTTGAGCGAATCGTTTAGAGCCGGTAGCATGGGAATAGTGGCAACGCGACCTTCTACGCTCCTGCCCATGTCCGAAGGACCGATAAAAAGAACTTGCGCATCGGGAGCCACTTCGTGAAAATAGTCAATCTGCTTTTCGAGTTTACGCAGATAGGCGGAGATTTGCTTTTCATTACGGATACTGACGGCGCTGTTACCTCCAAACTGCAATATAATCATACGGGTATCGAGCAGGTCGAAGGATTGCTTCATCACGCTTTTGCTCATACGGGTGAATATGGTGCCTGAACTGCCTCTGAGAGGTGCGTTATCCAGAGCAATTCCGCTTTTGCCGTCCATCAGGAAACCATATATCTCTCCACTGCCACTCAGGGTAATAGTGCCTCTGGATGCATACGCAGGAAGGTCCCATGTAAGGAGCGAAACTCCATTTACTGCGTTTTTGAGTACTTTGTTTTGTGTTCGGATGGTATCGCAGCGCAAAGAGGCTTTAAATCCCGGGGAAGTGTTGCCTACAAGCAATGCAACTTTGGAAAATTTCTTGGCACGCTCCTGACAGTTGGAGTTTTTGGAAACCCTGAAGGTTATGGAGGCCTCACCGGAGAGTTGGGAGAGCTGAGTCATTACTCCGTAGCGGTTGTGATCGGCGCGCACGGTAGTGGAGTCACCTATGAGCGTATAACGGGTAAGAGCTCCGGATGCACTCTGAACCAAAGAGTAGGTGGCAACGCTCTGGATGGCCGGCACCAGACCATTACCATTGCCGCCGAAGATACCCTGAAGATGCTCACGAATGATAGAGGAGATACGGTCCATCTCTATCTGAGAGTCGCCATAGTGCATTATCCGGTAAGTCTTGTTCTCCTTCTTTGCGCTTTCAAATAGATGAAACAGATCATCAAGGTAGGTATAGTCGTCGTTCGGAAGCCAAATCCGGTTAGGGTTGTATTTGAGGAAATTCCTAAAATATCTAAGGGTATCCTGCTGAGAACCGGAGAGCATATTGAAACTCTGCTCTACATCGGAAAGTACTTTATCCACATCCACCACCTTCTCATTTATGCCGGAAGCGGCCTCTTCGTAGGAAGCAAATCGCAAAGTGGTACCTCCAACCTCTATTCCTCCCTGCGGGAAAATAGCCCAAACCACTCCAAGAATAAAAATTACCGACAATATGAAGAGAAAAATCTTGCTCGCTTTCATCAATCCTTATTTGTAAATTATTAGTTTTTGTCTTTCTCGTATAAAATCGCTCTTAAGCTTGTTCCACTTTTTGATATCGGAAACTCTGACTCTGTGTTTCTGCGCAATTCCGCTCAAAGTATCACCATATTTTACCGTATAAGTGATGGAAGTCTGCTTGCGCTCCTCCTCGGCTTCTTTCTGTTTTTTAAGCAATTCGGCCTCTCTGGCTGCCACCATGCGATCCGTAACGGCATAAAGGGAATCCACCTCAATAGTTTTAGCCACATAGGAAGGAAATTTGAGTCCGTAACCTTCAAGAGGCACCAGGGGATCTGATCTGAAAATGGGATTTGTACCGGAAAACTCCTTAGCGCTTATGCCGGTAAGATGCGTCACGGCTTCCAGAGAGATCGGCCGGTCGAAATACAGGGTATACATTTCCTCCGCAGGAGAGGAATGATCGCTCTTTTCCATAAGACCGAGATCAGAAAGGGTCAGCGTATGGAGCAGCAGAGTCGAATCTCCGGATTGAAGGCATGCACTTAATACAGCAGGACTATGCAGGTAGGCCGCTAAAGCCAAATTCCACTCCCGGTAACGGTCATAATACTCCTGCAAACAACCGAGGGCAGCCCGGGTACATAGTGTATCGTCGTAGCGCTGATCGTGATTCAAATCCACCTTGAGGCCATACCTAACCGCATCAAGGGCATCAAGCGCCCAAATACCTGCACGATTGCCGGGCATTGAGAGATTTGAGATAGCCTCCGGCAGAAACGCCAGTTCGGCAGGCATTTTTCTCGATAGCAATTCGTCGTTCGTGAACTCAGCGAGTCTCTTTTCACCCTCTGCAAAGAAACACCCTTCAGGAGCTGCTATCGCAGAAAAGAGCAGAGAACCGAAGGCCCAGAGGGTCGTAACGATGAAAAATCTGAATAAATGCCTTACTCTCATTGATGGTTTCAATTGAAATAAAAGGCAAAATTAACAAAAAAGTGATTGTTATTAGCTCTTAATGGCGATTCCGCCCCCAAAATGTTGACAAGACCACGTTGCCAACCCGCACTTATGCAAAATGGAGAGGCATCCCACATGAGTTTTAGGCGCAAGCCGGCATCAAAACGATTTTTTGCAACATCCTTCACCATATACATGGCTGAAATACCCGCACCAAACTTAAGATTGCTCCAAATTCCAAAATGGAAATCTACCGGGACACCTATATAATATGTGTCAAAACTCTGTTTTGTACGTATATCACGACCTCCGGCACTCATAAAGAGGAGACCGGTCTCTATGGTGGATTTGTAGAATGTATAGCGCACCAATGCGTAAATGCTTCCGCCCGGCTTAACCCCGCGGTAATTAAGTTGTGTGCTGTCGAGGGCCGAGGCTCTCTCTTCAGCAAAAAGAGATCTGCTGGAAACAGGCATATTGGAAATATGGCCTCCGATACCCACCCCGAAACTCCACTTTGCCTTGAGGCGACTCGTAGCCGCCTTAAAATCATCACCGGTGAGGAGTTCCATCTCTTCCTGAGAAATAATATCCTGCACGGCCGGCAGACCGGGTCTTATCTCTTCAATACCGCTACGCAAAAACTCCGCAAACTCTGCTTCGCTATCAGTAGCACCACGCATTTTTTGGAGCACGTTTTGCTCTTTATCCATTACTATAAATTGGGGAACCGCACTATCTTCGCAATAAATTCTCTGTAGATCCGAGCCCGGTTGTGAGTCCACGTCCAATAATATCAGATTGTACTTTCTGAGCAGTAGCGATATACTCTCCTTTTTGAACATCACACTTCGCATCCTGTGGCAAGGAGCACACCAGGAGGCCGTAAACATTAGCAATATAGGGTTGTCGGGATTTTGTATAAGTTCAGTCGGAACATGTTTTACCGTCACCCCCGATTGGGTCTGTGCAGATAGCGATTGCGTCCCCGCCATAAATAAAACACAAAGTATAAGAGAGAGAAATATGTATGAAATTCTTTTCATTTCGGTCTGTTTTTATTTACGAAGATATGCAAATCATTTTGATTTATAATTTTTTTGTCTAACTTTGTAGGACTTGATGTACTAAACAACAAAACTATATTGATATGGGAAAATTTGAAATTACTTTAAGAAAAAACGGAGAATTCCAATTCAACCTAAAAGCTTCAAATGGCGAGATAATCCTCACCAGCGAAGGCTACAAGACTAAGGCTGCTTGCCTAAACGGCGTTGAATCAGTAAAGAAAAACAGCGTTGAAGAGGCAAGATATGAGAAGAAAGTGGCTGCAAACGGCAAGCCCTTCTTCAATCTTAAAGCTACCAACGGCCAGGTAATTGGAAACAGCCAGATGTATGCTTCCGAAAGGACGAGAGACAATGGTATCGCATCCGTTATGAAACATGCTCCTGAGGCCAAAATCGTAGAGCTTCTGGACTAGTAATTAAGGCGTCTGCTTCGCCGAAGAGGCAGACCGAAACCGTGGCTCCCGCCAAGGGGATGCTAAAGAGGGTCACCGACTGGTGACCCTCAGTTTTTAGTTGCAAGTAAGGAGTGTGTAGTTAGTCAAGCGGTGAGCCGGGTATGAAGCGTACCGGTTGGGTCGGGATGAAAGATTGGCCGCTTCGGGTATCGGCTGGTAATGGCATAGGTGCCGACCAGGCTTTCTTCATATCATTGCGCATAAAATCCTCCATATTGAAAGGATCGTTCGGAATAGGGACCACTTCATAAGTCCCTGAAGAGGATTGATACAGATAATCATACAACCTGACACCTGCTGCCCGCCTTAACAACAATTTAACGATGCTTTCACGGCTCGGAGCATTATAGTAGGGACGATTGTCAACCATGCAACTGCGCTGTTCCGGTCGCCAAGCACCCTTTTCATAAAAATAGGCCCCCTCATAATAACCTACCGCCTGGTATCCCGGCAGCGTATAATAATGCGCCCACGGAGCCTGTTCTTTGTCACCGCTGATATCTACATTGAAAGCATAGCCGAAATATTTCCTCTCTTGCAGTTCCTTTTTATGACGGTGAGGCGAAGCACTTGTCGCCTCGTCCGGCAACGTCTCTCCGGGATGTGTTATATATTCATCGACCAGACGCCCAAAACCATGGCCACCGGCCTCGTGGTGAATCAAATCGGCAAACAGCGCATAGCCTCCATGCGCCGATGTCCTGCAAACCGGACAAAGGGCAATTGCCGATCCGTCTCCGTATTGCCAACACAGACCGCCATAACGGTCAACGTTGGCCAAAAGAATAAATAACGTATTGCTGATACGCTCCATGGTCATACCGGGAATACGCATCACTGCTTTGAACACCAAATTGGGATCGTCCATCGTCATGACATAAGGTTCATCAAAGCGGACACCAAAAGCGGTGCGGACCTCGGTTTTTTTATCGCGCTCCGTAATACCGCTTTGTGGTGAAAAAACGACAAATTGAGCTACCCGAAAATAAGAACGATAGGTGCTGAAAGGTTCTACCGAAAAAAAGGCCTCCATGGCATCGTACGCATCTTTATTAAAAGGACCCTCCGTGCCGTAATCCAACGCGGAATAGCCATCGCCCAAAATAATCACTTCATTGGGATAGGTTCCTTGCGTATGCCTCTGTAAAACCGTATAAGTGTATTCCTCAACATTTAAAGGTTGTTGGAGTACGGATAGATCCAAAATACGGCTTCCACAACGGACAGTCAGCTGCGTTTTGCGAACCCTCTTCTCATTCGGCTGCGCTTTCAAAGTCAGCTCTATCTCTTCCCCTGCCGGTCCAGAAAGAGGAGTGATCTGTAGCCACTGAGCATCGGTCGGCACTTCGATCTTCCACGAAACACTGCTTGAAAGGTAGACCTTGAGAGGAGTGCCGGTATAAGCCAATTCAATATTCGATTCGCTCAATGTGCAAGAGATCTCCTTTTGACAGGCACTAAGCACTGCCAAGAAACCCAGCCCCAGCAACATGAAACGTTTAATATAACTCATAGTAGTTCTTCTTTTCTTAAAAATATTCTAAAGTCGCACCTCAGAACTCTACTTCCACCAATCAAGGGCCTGATAAAGTCCCTGATCATCCCTCAAACGGATCTCATATTCCGATCCGCGCATATAATATTTGACTACGATTTCTTCCTCCAGCAGAGGGAGTATCTCATCTTTCTTAATAAGCAGCATAGTCTCCTTGTCCACCTTGATCCTTGCGGAGAGAGCATCGATTTCACTCTTGTAGAGATCGTAGAGGCCATCCTGCTTTGCCGCCTTTATCAGCTGATCCAGCGATGATTCAGCGGAGCTACGGATATCAAATTCGCGGGTTCCCGCATAGCGGATAAAATCTTCATACTCCTCATCGGTAAGATGAAACTCGGAGACAGGAGCTATGGAGAGATTCTTTTTGAAATATACTATTGCATAATCACCCAGTATATCATTATAGACGAGAGAATATGCCGGACGGCTAAAAGATCTGGTCTGAGTGATGAAGTCGGGAGTAATTCCTCCTCCGTCATAGACACTCCGACCCAGGCGTGTTTTAAATTCACGCTTGAGGCTATCAGGTACATTACCCACGCTACCATCTTCATTGCGGTGACTATAGTCGATGGCCTGCACGCACCTTCCGCTTGGAGTATAATATTTTCCGGTGGTAATTTTCACCTTACCATCATATAGGGTGGGTTTTATGGACTGAATGAGTCCCTTACCGAAGGTCCTTCTGCCGGCTATTGCCCCTCTGTCCAGGTCCTGGAACGCTCCCGCCACGATCTCCGATGAAGAGGCTGAGCCGCTATCCACCATCACAAGCACCGGTATTAGTGTGTCAATAGGGGAAGTGGTTGTGTAATACTCCTCATTCATCCTCTCTTCGCGTCCTCTGGAAGAGAGTACCAGAGTGCCTTCCGGCACAAATAGAGACATAAGTGCCACAGCTTCTTCCATAATACCCCCACCATTACCCCTAAGATCGATTACCAAACGTTTAGCTCCTCTCTTTTTAAGATCGAGTACGCTCTCCTTGAATTGGAGATGCATCTTCTCAGTAAATCCGGAGAGGGCTATGTAACCGATGGAATCCCTGATTATCCCCGAATAGACAATATCGGAAACGCGTATTCTCTCGCGGGTAACGGTAATTTCAACCGTATCGAGCGTACGACCTCTGACTATGGTAAAAACTACCTCCGTACCCGGCTGCCCCTTCATTTTGGCTGCACTCTGTGCTGAGGTTTCTCCATGGACCGAGACGCCGTCAATAGCAATGATTACATCACCCGGCACAATTCCTGCCTTGATGGCTGGGGATCCCGGATAAGGTTCAACAATCAGTACTCCGCTGTCAGGACTCTTTTTTATAAGAGAACCGATGCCCCCGTAGGCACCCGTAGTCATCATATCGAAATCCTCTCCCTCCTCTTCGGGAATGTATGCAGTATAAGGATCGAGAGACTGGAGCATCGCCTGGATACCGATGGGTATGATTTTGCCATATTCTATGGTATCAACATATGATTTGGAGAGCTCTTTCAGTATTGAATACTGAATCTCCATATTCTGTCCTAATTTAAATTCAGCGGACTGCGCAAATGAGGTCACTGATGCCAAAATCGCAATCGTCACCGTAATGGTTTTAAAAATTTTCATCTTCTTTATCTCGTTTTAAAACTCTGCAAAATTAATACTTTTATCATTTTGTTCATATCTTTGAGGTCAATTATCAGAATCATCAGGAATGGAAATAGTGTTTGCCACAGGCAATGCCAATAAACTGGCCGAAGCTCAGAGGGTACTGGGTAAAAGATTCCAGCTTGTGATGCCCTCGGAGCTGGGATTTGACGGAGAACTTCCCGAAACCCACGACACTCTATACGAAAATGCCGTTGAAAAAGCCCTCTTTATCCGGAATAAATTTCAGAAAAATTGCTTTGCCGATGACACCGGTCTCGAAGTGGATGCTCTAGGAGGTGCTCCCGGGGTACATTCCGCACGCTATGCGGGCGAACCCAAATCTCCCCCCAACAATATCAGAAAACTGCTCAAAGAACTTGAAGGCGTACCTTACGAAAAGCGTACCGCGAGATTCAGGTGCGTCATTGCGCTGATCGAGGATGGCCACCTGCACACCTTTGAAGGTATTTGCGAAGGTCATATTACCACCACTCTGCATGGCTTTGACGGTTTTGGATATGATCCTATCTTCAGGCCGCTCGGTATGGATGCCACTATGGCCGAACTCTCTCTGGAAGAAAAAAATGCCATCTCTCATAGAGGCAAAGCGTTGGAAAAACTCCTATGTCACTTGTCTGCAAATCCCAAACGATAGTACTTCATCTGACAAAGTACGGCGATTCGGGTCTCATAGCACACGTGATCGACAACAGACTCGGACGTCGTGGCATCTATCTGCGTGGCATTAAAAAGAGCAAAAACAGTGCCGTCATTGCCCAATTTCACAACCTTGCCATACTCGAGGTGGTCACCGCTGCCTCAACCAAAAGCAAACTGCTTTATATGCGGGAATACCATCCCCTGGTCCAGCTCCATTCCATACGGACCGACATCAGCAAAAGTGCTATTGCGCTTTTTGTAAGTGAAGTGATATACCGCACCCTCAGGGAGGAGAGCGGGGACGAAGAGCTATTTGAATGGCTCAAAGGGATGATATCTGCTCTGGAAGCTCTTGAGGGAAATAGTGCCAACTTTCACCTAAAATTTCTGGTTGGATTTTGCAGACAGATGGGATTCCTGCCTCATGACAACTATTCGGAGCAAACTCCGCTGTTTGACATAATCAGTGCCCGGTATGTCTCAGCCGGGGCCTTGCGTGACTCAGCTTATCTCTTTACAGAGCAAGATTCACTGCTACTTCACCGGCTCCTTAATGCAGACCTCGACGAGGCAATGCAAATCCCGCTGAATGCGAGGGCAAGGAGCGGCTTCTGCGACCAAATGCTAAAGTATCTCAGCTATTGGCTCGATACGCCCATCATCATCCGTTCATTGGCGGTACTTCATACTATTTTTGCATAACTTTGCCATAAATAATTTATATATGTCACTCATCAACAAAGCTTTTCTTACCTATGCACACAGGATGCTCAAGGGACTTGACCGTACCCGAAAACATCCTTTAGAGGTGCAGATGAAGGTGTTTCGAACTCTTCTCAAGGGGGGCAAGGATACCGCTTTCGGCCGTGATCACGGCTTTTCAAAGATAGGCACGGTGAGGGATTTTCAGCGTTTGGTGCCGGTGCGTGACTATAATGAGCTATATCCCTATATTGAGCGGTTGCGTTCAGGTGAGGATTATGTACTTTGGAATGAAAAAACCCGCTTTTTTGCAAAAAGTTCGGGCACGAGTTCAGGCAAGAGCAAGTTTATCCCCATTACCCGCACCAATCTATGGGGGTGTCATTACGGAGGGATGCAACGGATGCTGGCAAATTATCTACAGCGTTTCCCCGACTCACGCATCTACTCCGGCAAAGCGCTTACGCTTGGAGGCAGCGTGGAACCCGATTTGGGTGGAAAGAGTTTCAGTGGTGATCTTTCTGCAATCCTCCTGCGAAACTCTCCTGCTCCCGCGGAATTTTTCCGTGTTCCCGACAAAAAAACGGCGATGATGCACGATTTCCATGAGAAAGTGGAGATTATATGTCGCAAATATAGCAAAGCCAATGTAACCAGTTTCGCCGGAGTACCCTCCTGGAACTTAATTATGCTCCGCCGCATAATGGAGTACAACAATGCGAGCCGGCTTACAGACGTATGGCCGAACATGGAATTGTTTATGCACGGGGGCATCAGTTTTGAGCCATACAGAGCGCAGTATGATGCAATTATTTCCCCCGGCTCGGTGCGTTATTTTGAAAATTACAATGCTTCCGAGGGATATTTTGCTTTTCAGGATGACCCTGAAGATAAATCCATGCTGCTGACGCTTGACAATGGTGTCTTCTATGAGTTTGCAACTCTCAAAGAGCTATCGGAAGCTCAGGAAAATGAGCGTCCCGTGCCTACTCGTACAGTTGAAGAAGTGGAGCCGGGCGTACCCTACGCCGTCATAATATCTACTACGGCCGGTCTGTGGCGCTATCTGATAGGCGATGTTGTGACATTCACTTCACTCGTTCCCCACAAAGTGGTGATTTCCGGCAGGACCCAACTCTTTATCAATGCCTTCGGAGAGGAATTGATGATTGGCAATGCCAACACTGCTCTGGCTGCTGCCTGCAAACGCCACAATGCCACCATAAGTGACTTTACAGTTGCCCCGATCTTTATAGAAGGGAGGATGAAAGGTGCCCACCAATGGGTGATTGAGTTTGAAAATGCTCCCGAAGATACGGAGACCTTTGCCGATTCTCTGGATGAGGAGCTCTGCGCCTGCAATTCGGACTATGAGGCCAAACGTTCTCATACCATGACAATGGAACGACTCCACCTGGCCGTTGTCCCCGCAGGAACATTCTACCGCTGGATGGAGTCACGCGGCAAAATCGGCGGCCAAAACAAAGTTCCCCGCCTCTACAGCGACCGCCGGTATGTGGATGAAATCCTTCGGATGTAGTCACGAAGTGCTTCGCCAACATTTGATGGAAAACGGCAAAAGCTAATTTCTCTTACTCTCCCCGAAAATGCAACTTTTGGGGAATATTTTTGTTTGGAATTTATTAGCAACTTGTTAAAAAATTGTTTTGTCGTTTCAAAAAAATATCTACCTTTATAAGCAGAAACTCAAATAGTTAAACCAGCTATGAAACCCAAACTATTTATTTTTGCACTGCTAGCCCTATTTGTGACGGGCTGTGCTCGCGAACCTTTTTCAGAACGCACTGAAAAAGATGAAAAGATGGTTACCATAAGTGTAACGATTCCACAAGAGACCCGTGTATCGTTCGATGACGGCACACGTAAATTCTCATGGGAGACCGGCGACCAGCTTTTGCTGGCCGGATATGGTGCAAACGGAAACTATATTAATTGTGCTACCTTTACATGGCAAGAAGGCAACACTTTTAAAGGGATAGAGGTAGATGGCGCCATCACCTACAAGGCCTACTATCCTGGAAATGTCATCACGCTGGATGGTCATGGCAAAGTACAACTGCCCGCCAACTTCTGGCAACAAACACAGGACGGAAACAATACGACGGCACATCTCAGAGATAAGCTGTTCTTAAGTGACACAGTGGCCAATGCCATCAATCAAACCTTTGACTTAACTTTAGAGAGCAGTATTGTCAGATTTGATCTAAACAACATACCGTCCGAAGTGGGAACACTCCAAAAAGTAATCTGGACCCTTCAAACATCAGCGGAAGGGTTTTCCGAATTGACGATCCTCAATGTTATCGGCGTAGACTCCGGCACCACTAGCCTCACCGCTTTCCTCGCTTTTGATCCTGCCGTTATGAGAATAGTCGAAAATGGGGAAGTGAAAGTAACGCTGATTGGTAGCCAGTCATCATACGAGTGGAGAACCAATACTACCAAGACCGGTGGCATGACCTACGAAGCTGGAAAGCGCTACTACGCTACCGTAAACGGAGCTTGGACAGCACTTGCCAACCCACAATTCCGCTTTACCATCATGATCACTGAGACAAACCCGCTATATGAGATATGGCAGAAAGAATTTTACTCTACCAGTCCTGCCAAAATCACTATCAACTGGGGGGATGAAAAACCCAACACAATCATCCCGAAAGACAGTACGCTTACACAGACCATCGCTTCGCATACTTATGACAACGAGGGCGATTATACCATTATCATCACCTCCGACGAAGTTGACCCTTCCGTTACACAGATGCCGCAAATCGTATTTGCTAAATGGGAATCCGAAATTTATGTAGGAGACCTGTCGCTAACTGCTATACTCGACCCCTACCCCAATATGGGGGCAATGGATTTTAGCTACAATTTCGTAGAATGCGACCGCTTAAGCACTATTCCTGCTGATCTGTTCAAGAACAATACGGATGCAGTTTCTTTCAGCTACTGCTTCGAAAACTGCATGAGTTTAAACACTATTCCGGCAGGTCTTTTCAAATACAATACGAACGCAATAGATTTCTTAAGTTGCTTCGAAAACTGCAATAACTTAACCTCAATTCCGGATGAGTTATTCAAATACAATACGCTGGCAGAAAATTTCAACAGCTGCTTTGAAGGCTCCGGCTTAACCGGCTTTATCCCTGCTGAGTTGTTCAAATACAATACAGGAGCAAATAATTTCGCACAATGCTTCGCCTATTGCTTGAACTTAACCGACATCCCAGCTGAGCTATTCAAATACAATACGCAAGTAATATTTTTCAATGGCTGCTTCTACGGCTGCAGCGGCCTAACCTGCAATATTCCGGCTGAGCTGTTCAAATACAATACGCAAGCAGAAATGTTCCAAGCATGCTTCAGCAACTGCAATGGCTTAACCGGCATCATTCCGGCTGAGTTGTTCAAATATAATGGGGAAGCAACATCTTTCTCATACTGTTTCTTCGGCTGCACTGGATTAAAAGGTATTCCGCCAGGACTGTTTGACACAAACACGGAAGTAACAAATTTCGAAAGCTGTTTCGAAGGTTGCACTGGAATAATTGGCACTATTCCGTCAGGACTGTTTGACAAAAATACGGCAGTAACGAATTTCGGAAGTTGTTTCAAAGGCTGCACTGGAATAACCGACACTATTCCGTTAGGATTGTTTGACAAAAACACGGCAGTAACATATTTTGGAAGCTGTTTCTCCGGCTGCACAGGATTAGAAGGTATTCCGTCAGGACTGTTTGACAAAAACACGGAAGTAACAAATTTCGAAAGCTGTTTCGAAGGTTGCACGGGAATAACCGACACTATTCCGTCAGGACTGTTTGACAAAAATACGAAAGTAACAGAATTCGGAAGCTGTTTCTCCGGCTGCACGGGATTACAAGAAATTCCATCAGAACTTTTTAACACCAATACGCTAGCTAGGAGTTTTCAATTCTGCTTTGCCTACTGCACCGGACTAACCACTCTTCCGGCGGATTTGTTCAGGCACAATACGCAAGCAACAAATTTCCAATACTGTTTCTACAACTGTTCAAAATTGAAATTAAGGGCGGATATTTTCCCTGATCCTACTACAAACGCAGACTATTTTGCAGGCAGAAATATGTATTTCAGACAATTTTTTTACAATGTAGGTACGAACGCAACAACAGCCGGCACAGCCCCTGAGCTATGGAGATTTAACGGAGGTGGAGCAGGAACATCATGGACGATTACCGATTGTTTTACCGATGCCAAAATAACCAATTACAACTCTGTGCCTGCGGCCTGGGGGATACCTACTGCACCTTAATAGAAATACCCCTCCCGCAGATTACTCACATCACAATAGCGAGAGGGAATTTTTTAGCTAACTTTTGGTGGAAAACGGCAACACTTTTAACGGAATAGATAAAGGCGCCGCCAAATATAAGGCCTACTATCCCGGAGATATCATCACGCTCGATGCAAACGGCAATGTGCAACTTCCTGCCAACTTCTGGGAACAGACACAGATAGGAACCAATACGACCGCTCATTTGCGCAACAAGCTGCTTTTGTTTGACGAAGAAGCCAATCCCCTCAACCAGATCTTTACCTTGGCTTTGAAAAGCACCATCATAAAATTTAATCTTAGCAACATACCGACTAGTGTAGGGACACTCCAAAAAGTAGTTTGGACACTTGAGACAGCAACGGGGGTATTCCAATCGATGACACTGAATGTAAATAATGTAACTTTCTCAACCGGTACTACCGATCTGACAGCTTTCCTCTCTTTTAACCCTACTATTATGAAGATCGCAGCAAACGGAAAGGTAAGAATAACATTGCTCGGAAATCAACCTTATGTGTGGAGCACTACTGTCACAACTGCAAAGAATTACACCGCAGGAAAGCGCTACACAGGCACAAGCAGCAGTTGGAAACTGAACAACCCACTAAACTTTCTAGCTGAATCTAATGTAAATAGTACCGGTACCGGTTTTGTGGCAGATCGAACTGCCTGTAATGTGAGCGGCTACTTTACTTGGAGTGACGCTGTTACTCGATTTAACACCAACAAGAACATTCCCGGTTATCACTTACCAAGCATAGAAGAGTGGCGAAGCATCATACCGCAGAGCGAAAATTACATACGGTTAAATTCCACATCTTCCAATTATAATTATAATAATGTTACTGAGACTGTCGTAGTTCAGGGTCAGAGTATCACTATGACCAGCGATTTTAATAATAGTACTGCAAATAATATTACTTATGCTATTCGCTACAAGGGTACCAATATGGTCTCTGCCTGGAGGTATGAGCTTCTAAATTATAATACCACTACGTGCCATATCAAAATTACCACCCGCTGTGTTGCATCAACCACAACAATTGCCGATATCACCAACGCAACATTCTGGAATAACAACAATGCAAACGATGTTGTTCATTACTTCCCTGCCAGCGGTAGATCAAATGGTACCGGACGTAACACTATTGGCTATTTCTGGTCATCATCGGAAGACTCTAATCCCAGCTATGGGTATTGTATGTACTTCGAGCAATCATTTGCACGCTCAAGCAACTACATGTACAGCAAGACTATTGGATATACAGTTCGTTTGTTTGCCGATTAATGAGGAATTCCCTAACCTTATGGTTTTAGTCTAGGCCTGGAGATTTTCACCATAATTCCTACAGGGACAGAATGAGCGAATAAGAAAACAATACTTATCCTATTAACGCGAACCCTGAAAGTTTTTCATAACTTTCAGGGTTTTTTGGATTAATCCTCTTACGAAGTTATGCCGCCCTCAAACTGACTAGGGTAGCAACTAACTACATTCTCAGAACTTGGAACTATTTTTTTCTTTAAAAAAAATCCTTTACCTTTGCATCGTAATTGAGGCTAAAGGGAATCCGGTGTGAATCCGGAACTATACCCGTAGCTGTGAGTTCTGTAATTCCTAAGCTATTCTTTGCCACTGTCCTTAGCGGATGGGAAGGCGGCTCGAAGGAGGAACAAGTCAGAAGACCTGCCCCGATTATTTGTTGGATTGGAAATCCCGGGTTTGGATTTCATGATTTATTTTTTAAATGCAAAACTCCTTCAGGGCATTTTTCAAAGTTGTAGCACTTTTTGTGGTAGCATTATCTATGCTGCCGGCACCTCTTTTTGCCCAAAATAAGGAGCGGGACACGGTGGTAGTGCGTCACCTGGAAGAATCACGCATTACATCTACTGTCAAGCCATCACCCACCCTTCAAAGCGCACCCGTACAGGTGGTGGATCGCACAACCATCGAACGCCTGGGAGTACAAGAGCTGCACGAAGCGGTTAAAAACCTCGCAGGTGTCAATATTCGGGACTATGGTGGGATAGGCGGCATCAAGACGGTTTCAATAAGAAGTCTCGGCGCTCAGCATACCGGCGTCTCCTATGATGGTATCGCGGTATCCGACATACAGAGCGGCCAGGTGGACATCGGAAGGTTTTCGCTGGACAATGTGGAGATGATCACTCTCTCCATCGGCCAAAGCGATGAAATATTCAAGTCTGCAAGGATGTTTGCCTCCGCAGGGACGCTCAATATCACCTCGTCAAGACCCGTTTTCGACGATTGCGGCACTAATGTCACCGCACGTATGAAAGTTAGTTCATTCGGTACCTACAACCCTTCCCTGCTATTGGAGCAAAGAATCGGGAGCACGTGGGCGCTCGGAGCGAATGCCGATTGGGTAACCTCCAAGGGCAATTATCCCTTCATCATCCATGACGGCAGGGAGCCGGAGCATCTGTTGAGAAAAAACAGCGACGTCAATACCTTCAGAGCGGAGATCAATCTTTGGGGCTTTATCGGCGCCTCCGGCAAATTTTCACTCAAGGCAAGCGGACTATCGGGAGAAAGAGGACTTCCCGGCTCTGTGGTTCTTTACAATCAGGATGCTTTTGAGCGTCTCTGGGACAAAAACGGTTTCGTGCAGGCTTCCTATAATACCGCCTTCGGCGAAAAATGGGACCTTAAAAGTATACTTAAATACAACTATGCCTGGAGCAAATATTACGATGAAAGTCAGCGATATCCCCTGGGTTTCGTAGAAGACCTTTATACTCAACAGGAGTATTATGGCTCTATTGCCACCCGTTTCAAGCCGGTAAAAGGGGTGGAATTGACATTTGCCCAGGATCTGTTTTACAACACTCTGGATGCATCAATTCCCGAATGTCCATTTCCCGAAAGGATAAATTCACTCACCACTATTGCGGGAAAATATCAGGGAGCCTCTGTAACCGTTGTCGCATCACTTACCAATACATATATTACCGAAAAGGTGCAAAAGGGTACTCCTGCGCCCGACAGAAACAACCTTTCACCGGCCCTGAGCATCTCCTGGAAGCCCTTCCAGGCCACCAATTTCCGAATTAGAGCCTCGTACAAAATGGGATACCGCGCACCTACCTTCAATGACCTCTACTATCTGAGGGTAGGCAATACCAATCTCAGACCGGAGCGTGCCGACCAATACAATCTCGGGCTGACCTGGAGCGGTGCTCTCGGAAAAGAGGAGTCAGGATGGCTCACAGCCACTCTGGATGGTTACTACAATAGCGTTGAGGATAAGATTGTGGCCAGGCCAACTCTATTTATATGGAAAATGATGAATATAGGCAAAGTGCAGATAGCCGGAGCGGATCTGAGCGTAGCTTCAGGCATTCACCTCGGCAGCGACCATACCCTTACAATTTCGACCAACGCTTCGTACCAATATGCAGTGGATATTTCAGACCCTGAAAGCACGACCTGGCGCCACCAGATTCCCTATACTCCACGCATTTCGGGGGCGGCCAATCTTGCCTGGAGCAACCCCTGGGTCAATTTGAGCTACATTATTTCCTTTGTTGGAAAGAAATATGCACTGCCTCTCAATGTGGAGCGCAACCTTATAAAGGGATATGCAGAACAGAGCATTTCGGCATACAGGGACTTTAACCTGCGCAGAGTCTCTTTCCGACTCCAAGGAGAAATTATTAACTTCACAAATAAAATGTACGATATAATACAATATTATCCGATGCCCGGACGCAACTTCAGACTCACATTAAAAATAAAAATATAAATCAAATAACTATAGAAAAATGAAAAGAACACTTCTCAGACTCGCAATCATCGCAGGAGCGATAGTGATCATGTCATCCTCCTCCTGCCTCGACCCCAACAATGGTAAGGAGCCGGAAATCCCTTTGGTTACTATCGGCACCTATGTACTCAATAGCGGCAACTTCGGCTCAAACGATGCCAACTTCACCGCTTACAATCCTTACACCAAGGAGGTCAATTACAACATCTTCGAACGCAGCAATGCGAGCAAAAAACTTGGTGATACCGCTCAGGATATGATAGCTTTCGGCAGCAAAATATACATTTCAGTTTATAATTCAGGTGTAATTTTCGTTACCGATCCGGAGGGTAAAGTTATAAAGGAGATAAAAACCAAAGCCAAAGGTAGCTCTGCCAATCTTTCTCCCCGCTACTTCACCACCTGGGAAAATAGTGTCTATGTGACCTTCTATGAGGGTTATGCAGGCAAGATCGACACCACATCCCTCACGGTTTCCGCACTCACAAAGGTTGGGGATAACCCTGAGCAGATTAAAATTGCAGGCGAAAAACTCTATGTAGCCAATTCGGGCGGAATGAATTATCCCAATTATGGCAAGACTCTTTCCGTTCTCAACCCCGTAACCATGGATGTTATGAACGAAGTCAAGGTGGCGGACAATCCGGTATTTCTCGAATCCGACTCGAAGGGACACCTATATGTGGTATCAATGGGCAACTATAATGACGTTCCCTCCTGCCTGCAGGTTGTCAACCCAAATAATGATTCCGTACAAAAGCTCGATTTGGGAGGCCTTACGCCTTCATTTATTGCACGGGGTCCGGGTAATGCCCTCTATCTTGTAAGCTCGAGTTATGATGCAAATTGGAAACTGATAGCCGACTATTATATTTTCGACACGAGTAAAAAGGAAATTTACGGCAAACTTATAAAAGACGGAACGCTCATCGAAAACCCTTATTCCCTATCAGCCGACACTCTGCTTAAACTTATTTACATAGGCACATCCGACTATGTTACCAATGGACAAATGTATGTAATCGATGCCTTTGGGCACATGTACCACGCATTTGACACCGGAGGACTCAACCCCATCACCGCTTGTCCGGTAACGGCCGGCAGTCAAAAAGATAAATAAGAGTGACCCGACAATTCTTCATAGGTTTTGTTTTTATTATATTGATGGCTTCGCTCTGCTCCTGTGAAAGCAGGAGCGGAGTAATAGCCGAAACGGAATGTTTCAAAGCCGACAGCGTCTATTACGCCAAAGGCTTTGAGATTTCCCGTTTTGATGAGTGGATAATCGTGAATGTCCGCAACCCCTGGGATACTCTAAAGACGCTCAGACGCTATGTGTTGATTGATAAAAACAAACCATTACCGGATTCCCTTCCCGAAGGCATCATCATCAGGACCCCTGTCGAAAAGGCAGTATTCTACACATCCGTCCATGCCTCAATGGTTGCACAAATGGGCCGTATAGATGCCATTAAAGGAGTTTGTGAAATACAATATATCACCGACAGCCTCATCCTCGAAAGAATTGCGGATGGCAGAATAGCCGATATAGGCCTTGCAACAGCTCCCAATATTGAGAAAATCATAGAACTCGACGCAGAACTTATCATTGCATCTCCTTACGAAAACAGCGGTTATGGCGCAGCCGAGAAAATCGGCATTCCGATAGTGGAAGCGGCCGACTATATGGAAAATCACCCCCTCGGTAGGACTGAGTGGGGCCGTTTCTACGGTCTTATTTTCGGAGAGGGAGAGAGGGCGGACTCCATTTTCTTTACAACAAAAGAGCGTTACAACCATTTGAAAAATCTGGCGACACAATCCGAAAACAAACCCCGGGTATTGCTGGAGAGAAAATATGGAGCATCCTGGATTGTTCCCGCAGGAGGGAGCTATATAGGCACAATACACTCCGATGCCGGAGCCGATTACATTTTCAGCGACTTCAAAGGGAGCGAAAGTGTACACCAGACCTTTGAAAGTGTTCTTGACAGGGCTTATGATGCGGATATTTGGCTTTTCAAATATGACACTAAACAGGATTACACATACGATATTCTGAAAGATGAATATCAGCCTTACAGCAATTTCAGACCATTCAAGGAGAAGAACATTTATATCTGTCACACTACCCGAACCACCTATTACGACGATATAACACTTCATCCCGACCGTCTTTTGGAAGATTTGATCTATATTTATCATCCGGAATTGCTTCCCGGATATGTTCCGAGATATTATACCCACATGAAATGAGATGAAAGGAAGGAGCAAACATATAGCAATCTATATTAGCCTCGGCGTAGCTCTGCTGCTGCTTTTCTGTGGCGGACTGCTCTATGGTTCGGTCAGGATACCGATAGATTCCATATTGGAAATTATTGCCGGCAGATTTGAAGGTCGTCAAACCTGGGTACAAATCGTTATGCAGTCGAGACTGCCCCAGACAATAACGGCACTATTTGCCGGTGCCTCTCTGGCTGTAAGCGGATTATTGCTACAGACTCTTTTCAAAAATCCCCTTGCAGGCCCTTCAATTCTGGGTATCAGCGACGGAGCCTATCTCGGCGTGGCGCTTGTGATGATATATTTCTCTTTCAACAGCTATCTCACCACGATTATCGCAGCATTTGTAGGAGCAGCGGTCGTGCTGCTTATCATCATAGGATTTTCCCGAAAGGTAAAAAACAGCGTCATGCTGCTTATAATCGGTATAATGGTGGGCTATCTCGCCTCTTCGATCATCTCCATCCTCAACTATCACGCTTCCCCTGACAAAGTGCATCAATTTGTACTCTGGGGGATGGGCGACTTCACCGGAGTCTCGATGGAGAAACTTCCGTGGTTTGTGATATTCGCCTCCGGAGGGCTGTTAGGCTCGGTTTTTCTGATAAAGCCCCTTAATGCGCTGTTGCTCGGAGAGTCATACGCTGCCAATCTGGGCGTGCGTGTCAAGAGTATCCGCATAGCAATTCTTCTCTGTACCGGTATCCTTACTGCCTCTACTACTGCCTTCTGCGGCCCCATCTCCTTTATCGGTCTGGCCGTACCTCATATTGCGAGACTGCTTCTCGGAAGTTCAAACCACAAACAACTGCTGCCGATTACCCTACTTGCAGGTGCCTGTGTAGCCCTTCTTTGCAACATGCTGACAGTGGTGCCGGGCAGCAACTCCATATTGCCGCTAAATGCCATCACTCCGATTATAGGAGCACCCGTCATCATATATGTGATTGTCAACCGAAGGAATATCCAATATTTCAATTGAAATGAAACAGCAGATAACCATATCGGCACATGGACTGGCCATCGGATATTCTCTGAGGGGCGGCCGGCGCAAAGTGATCCACAACTCGCTGGATATTGAACTTCGCAACGGTGAGGTGACCTGTCTGCTCGGCCTCAACGGTGCCGGCAAATCCACACTCATCAAGACTCTATGCGGGCTGCTTCCACCCTTGGCGGGCAGTATCAGGGTATTGGGAGCGCCACTTGAGAGCTACTCCCACAACCGTCTATCAACTCTGATCGGGGTGGTACTCACAGAAAAGACCTATGCAGGAGGCATTACTGTCTACGATTTGGTCTCCCTAGGCAGATACCCGCACACAGGCATCTTCGGACAGCTCAAAGAGAGCGACCACGAAGCTATCTCGAGAGCAATAAAGTCGGTAGGCATAGAGCACAAGACCACTTCATACGTCTCAGAACTTAGCGATGGAGAGCGCCAAAAGGCCTTTATCGCCAAAGTGCTGGCCCAGGAGTCTCCCATCATCATACTAGACGAACCTACTGCCTTCCTGGATGTAACAAGCAGGATAGAGATAATGGTACTCTTGCGTAAGCTTGCGCGGGAACAGCAAAAGAGTATCCTGCTCTCCACCCACGATCTGGATTCCGCAATTCAGCTCGGAGATAAATTGTGGATGCAAGAGAGGGGGGCGAAGGACAACCGCGCCTCTGCTCCGATGGTCAGCGGCACACCGGAAGATTTGATTCTCAGCGGAGTGCTGGAGTCTTTCTTTGGAAAAAAGGGAGTGGTTTTCGACTCCTATTCGGGAAAAATATCTCCCGTCCCTTCGGAAAATCCCGTAGGCATAGACGGGGAGGCACGAAGTGCATTTTGGGCGGGAAATGCGTTGAAACGCAAAGGGTTCGCTCCAACGGCTCCTGCCAAAGAGATTGTTTCGGTGCAATGTCTCTCACCCACCGAGTTTACTGTTTCATTTCCGAATGGAAAAACCCTCAAGGCAAATTCCATTGAGGAGTTGCTGGATCTCTTTACCAATTCATCTTCTTGACGGCACGACAGTCGAGACCCTGTTCGTAAATCCAATCCACAAGATCCCCATCTACCGATACTCTGAATTTATCGGAATAGAGCGATACACAATCCTTTTGTCCGTTATGTTCGAATGACAGATCGATGAAAAGAGGTGTCTCCCCTTTATGGGCACGCAATTTCTTTGTCAAAGCTTTACGGAACTCGGCATCCGACTGCTCCAGATCCATCGATATGTGGAATTCTTTGAAAAATTGATCTTTTGCGTTGGAGAGAAGAGTCATATTGGCGATAAAGAGACGATATTCCGGCGCTTTTTTCTCCTCTGTTGACTCCTTACGGTAAAGCTCTTTCGTGACGCATCTGATCAGCAAAGCAGTGTGATCCACCATATACTTCATATATGCCTCATAGCTCTTGCCCGAAAGGGAGAATGTGTGACTCCCATTGAAATCCTCTAATGTGAATGTACACCAAGGACGATTTCCGGTACGGGTATACCTGACCTGTACATCGGTAACAAGGCCTCCTACCGTAAATTCTATATTCCGGAGTTTGGGATCCCTCGAGAGATTGTCCTCTATATTACGCACCTCGCTAAGTTCAACCGTCACCAGGTTGTCAAATTCAAATTTAAATTTATCCAACGGATGGGAGGAGATATACATACCCACAAGTTCTTTTTCCTTTTTGAGAAGCTCTATTTCGTCATAATCCTGAATGGGCAGGACCTCGGGACGCACCGGCTTCATCTCCTCGGTATCCCCGAACAGGCCTCCCTGCATGACCGTATCACTCTGATACTTGTAGGTATACTTGAGCAGAGCGTCAATAAATGACTCATCCCTGTTGTTGAACAAGAAATACTGTGTCCGGTGCATATCACCAAAGGAGTCGAACGAGCCGGAATAGATTAGACACTCTATCACCTTACGGTTGACCACTCCGGAAGGGAGCCTCTCCACGAAGTCAAAGATATCTGTAAATGCACCTCCCCGTTCCCTTTCCGCAATGATTGCATCTATGACATTAGTTCCCACACCCTTGATACCTGCCATTCCGAAACGGATATTTCCCTTCTTGTTGACGGCAAATGTGGTGCGACTCTCGTTGATATCGGGGCCGAGAACTTCAATTTTCATCCTTTTGCAGTCATCCATCAGCTTGGTTATTTCCTCAATATCGTTGAGGTTTTTACTGAGGTTGGCAGCAAGGAACTGGGCCGGATAGTGCGCTTTGAGATACCCGGTCTGGTAGCCCACCCAGGCATAACAGGTGGCGTGTGACTTATTGAATGCATACTCCGCAAAACTCTTCCAGTCCTTCCAGATCTTTTCCAAAATCTCTTGTGGGTGACCTTTGGCCAAACCACCCTCCATAAACTGGTCATTGAGTTTCTCCATCACGCTGAGCTGCTTTTTTCCCATAGCCTTACGTAACGTATCGGCCATACCGGGAGAAAATCCGGCAAGCTCCTGGGAGAGACGCATCACCTGTTCCTGATATACGGTAATGCCGTATGTGTCCTCAAGATACTCCTCCATCTCCTTCAGATCGTAGGAAATCTCCTGTTTCCCATGTTTACGTGCCACGAAATCGGGAATATATTCCATGGGGCCGGGACGATAGAGAGCATTCATCGCAATCAAATCCTCAAAACGGGTCGGATGAAGCTCGCGAAGCCATTTTTTCATACCATCCGACTCAAACTGAAAGACGGCTGTGGTGTTGCCCTTACTGAAAAGTTTATAGGTAAGAGGATCATCTATGGGAATGGCTTCGATGTCAAAAGGCTCGTGGCCGCTCTCAACAATGTTGGACATCGTCTCTTTGATGATTGAAAGAGTCTTCAGACCCAGAAAGTCCATCTTGAGCATACCCACCTGCTCGATATAGGAGCCTTCATATTGTGAAACCCAAATTTTCTCCTTGCTATCCTTATCCTCCTCTACCGTTATGGGAATTATGTTGGTAAGGTCTTCACGACCTATAATTAGGGCACAAGCGTGAACTCCGGTCTGGCGAATGCTACCTTCAAGCTGTTGAGCATATTTAATCGTATTGCTCAGATTTTTATCCTCCGAATCGAGGGCATCTTTAAAGTCCTGTATTCTCTCTACACAGAGTTTTACAGTCGGAGGCACTTCTACCTTGACCAGCGACGTAGAATCAGTTTTATCGTAAGCATCTATTTCAAATGATCTGGGAACAAGTTTACTCAGACGATCCGCCTCCTGAAGAGGTACCTGTTCGATACGCGCAACATCCCTGATAGCACTTTTTGTTGCCATTGTACCGAATGTGATCACATGGGCAACATGATCTTTGCCATATTTGTTCTCAACGTATTCGAATACTTTGGAACGTCCTTCGTCGTCAAAGTCGATATCTATATCGGGCATTGAAATACGATCAGGATTTAAAAAACGCTCAAACAGGAGATCATATTTGATGGGGTCTATATTGGTGATCTTAAGACAGTATGCCACTACGGATCCTGCTGCCGAACCTCGTCCGGGGCCTACGGAAACACCCATATTACGCGCAGCCGCAATGAAATCCTGGACGATGAGAAAATAGTCGGGAAATCCCATCTTTTGAATAGTTTCCAGCTCGAAATCTATCCTGTCGCGTATATTTTGAGGAATCTCTTTTCCATAACGGATTTCTGCACCTTTATAGGTGAGGTATCTCAGATATTCGTTCGAATCTTTATACTCTTCCGGAATTGGGAAATGGGGCAGTATCGGATCTGAGTCGATGGAATAGAATTCTACTTTGTCGGCAACTTCAAGAGTATTGGACAACACCTCCGGATGGGCTGGAAATAGAGCCGCCATCTCCTCTTTACTTTTGAAATACTCCTGTTGGGTATAACGCAGCCTGTCAGGGTCATCAACATTATTGTTGAATGTGAGGCAAATCAGACGGTCATGAGCCGGACCATCTTCCTTATCCACAAAATGGACATCATTGGTAGCAATCACCTTGATGTCGTGCTTTTGTGCCAACTCATAGAGAGCCTCATTGACAATCTGCTGTTTCTCAAACGTCTCTTTCGGGGCAAGCGGTACATCCGTGGGATGGCTCTGAACCTCGAGATAATAGTCATCGCCGAAAATGGATTTATACCAGAGTACAGCCTCTTCCGCTGCCTCCATATTTCCTTCGATAATGTGCCTTGGCACTTCTCCACCCAGACAGGCGGTGGTGCAAATTAATCCCTCGTGATATTTTTCAATCAGTTCGCGATCTATTCTCGGATGAAAATAAAAACCTTCTATATTGCCCAGTGAGCAGAGTTTTACCAGATTGTGATATCCGGTGATATTCTTTGCCAAAAGTATCAGGTGATAGGCCTTTTGGTCAATTTTCCCCCGTCTGGTATGTCTATCCTCCAGTGCCACATAAACCTCGCATCCGACTATGGGTTTTACATCGGGATAGTCAGCCGCCACCTTCAGAAACTCCTTTACGCCATACATATAACCATGGTCGGTCAGTGCAAGGGCGGGCTGTCCATATTTGTGCGCCTTTTGGAAAAGGGACTTGATGGAAGAGGCTCCGTCCAGAATGGAGTATTGCGAGTGTACGTGAAGGTGGACAAATGACATTGGAAAATGCTCGGTTAAATGTTGATAATTATATTAGTGAACGGCCCGTCATAATCTCGGGCTGAGGAATGCCCATCAGTTTGAGCATGGTGGGGGCAATATCGGCCAATATACCGGCTCTAACCTCTTTCACATCATCATCTACCACTATAAAGGGTACTTTGTTGAGTGAGTGAGCCGTATTGGGAGTGCCGTCTTCATTGACGGCATGGTCGGCATTGCCGTGGTCAGCAGTGATAAGTACCGAATAACCTGCCTTACGGGCCGCCCTGACAACTTCGCCCACACAGGAGTCGACCGTCCTTACCGCCTTGACAATGGCATCATAGAGACCGGTATGTCCTACCATATCTCCGTTGGCGAAATTAAGTATTATCATGTCGTGTTTGCCTGTGGCCAGATCGGCTACAAGAGCATCCTTTACCTCAGGTGCGCTCATCTCCGGCTTCAGATCATAAGTTGCCACTTTTGGGGAATTAATCAGTATGCGATCCTCTCCGGCAAATTCTTTTTCACGCCCGCCGTTGAAGAAAAATGTGACGTGTGCATATTTTTCCGTTTCAGCAATGCGAAGCTGACTCTTTCCGACAGAGGAAACCACCTCTCCGAGAGTCTGAGGCACGTTGTCCTTATCGAAAAGGAGATGAAGTCCCTCGAATTTGTCATCATAGGGAGTCAGAGTGCAATAGTAGAGAGGAATGGTATGCATTCCTGCCTCAGGCATATCGGCCTGGGTGAGGACGTAGGTTATTTCGCGGGCGCGATCATTCCTGAAATTAAAGAAAATAACCGCATCACCCTCCTCCAGGGTGGCTACCGGAGTCCCTTTTTCCGACACTATGGAGATGGGCTTAATAAATTCGTCAGTAACCTCTTCCCGATAGGATTCCTCTATGGCCTCAACAGCTGAAATGGCCTTCCGGCCTTTACCGCTGACAAGTAGATCATAGGCCTCCTTGATTCTTTCCCATCTCTTGTCCCTATCCATTGCATAATAACGGCCCACCACGGAGGCTATCTTACCGGTAGTGCGTGAAAGAACCTCCTCCAACTCGGCCACATAGCCCTTTCCACTTCTCGGGTCGGTATCACGACCATCCATAAAGCAATGCACAAATACCTTTTCCAGACCGGCATTGGCTGCTTCGCGGAGGAATTCATAGAGATGATTGAGAGAACTGTGTACTCCACCGTGCGAGCAAAGCCCCATGAAATGGAGCTGTTTGCCCGATTTTTTTACATAATCATAAGCCGCGGCAATCTCCTTGTTGGACATCAGGGCATGTTCGCGACAAGCGATATTAATTTTAACCAAATCCTGATATACGATGCGGCCGGCTCCGATATTGAGGTGTCCCACCTCGGAATTGCCCATCTGCCCTTCGGGAAGCCCAACGTCCTCCCCGCTCGCACTGAGCTGCGAAGAGGGATACTTCGCCTTCAAGGCATCAATTTCAGGTGTTCCTGCCGTATATATCGCATTTGAATAGTCCTGACGGCCTTCTCCCCAGCCGTCCATCACTATCAAGAGCACTTTTTTATTCATTATCTATTCTATTTTTACTAAATTTGTTACAATATTTCGTCCGATCGGACGAATGTACAAAGTTACGAATTATGGGAACAAAGAGAAAGAAAAATGATTTCAGCGGGAGTAAATCTTCCAAAAGCGATAAAAAGAATAGAAGAAAAATGCAGGATCCCGTCAAGGCATCCGACAGGCGAAGCAAAAGTAAAGTCGAGGCTGAAGGCATAATCAATCTCACCAGAGACGGATTCGGATTTGTTACCGTTGAAGGTATTCCCAATGATATATTCATCCACATCAGCAAGATGCGGGGCGCTCTGCACGGGGACCGTGTCAAAATCCTCATTCCCAAAAATATAGACCACAGAGTGCGCAGGATTGAAGGCGAAGTAGTGCATATCATCGAGCGTTCGCGCAAACCCCATATCGGAGTGCTGCACATAGTCGGAAAGCAGGTCTGGGCCATAGTGGAGAGCCGCAATATGCCCTACGACATCCGCATCCCCGTAGACAGCCTCGATGACCTGCCGGAAATGGGCGGCATCAAGGCAACCAAAGGGATCAAGGTAGCCGTGCTGGTGACCGACTGGCCGCGCCGCAGTCCGGAGCCTCTCGGCAAAATAGTGGATGTTCTCGGAGTCCCCGGAGATAATGATACCGAAATGCACTCCATCCTTGCGCAATACAATCTCCCCTACCGCTTCGAACCGGAGGTGGAGAGTGCTGCCAACGCTATCTCAGATGTGATAACCGCCGATGAGACCGCCAAACGGTGGGACTACCGCTCCGTCACCACCTTTACCATTGACCCGGCAGATGCCAAGGACTTTGACGACGCTCTCTCGATAAGGGAGCTGGAAAATGGCATCTGTGAGGTGGGAATCCACATTGCGGACGTGACACACTACGTGACACCCGATACTCCGGTGGACAAAGAGGCCTTCAACCGCGCCACTTCGGTCTATCTGGTGGACAGGACCATACCGATGCTCCCCGAAAAACTCTCCAACAATCTCTGCTCCCTGCGTCCGCACGAGGATAAACTCTGCTACTCGGTCATCTTTAAAATTGACGACAACGCAAAAGTGCTGGATGCCAAATTCGGACGCACCATCATCAACTCCGACCACAGATTTGATTACGAGCAGGTGCAGGAGATCATCCGGGATATGCACGGACCTCTCTGCAAAGAGATACTCAAGCTCCACTCCATCGCCACAATCCTCCGCAGGAAGCGTTTCGAACATGGTGCCATCAAGTTTGAACGTCCGGAGATGAAGGTAATCGTGGACAAAGAGGGCAAACCGCTGGATGTATGCCGCCAGGAGTCGGTAGAGAGCAACTGGCTTATAGAGGAATTTATGTTGTTGGCTAACCGTTATGTGGCTTTTCAGGCAGCCAGAAAATGCAAATCGGTAAATCCCACTTTTGTTTACCGCGTACACGACAACCCCAATCCGGACAAACTCCGGGAGCTGCGCCGCTTTGCAAAGAATTTCGGTCACACCCTCGGCGATACCGACAACCCGAAAAATATCGCCAGGAGCCTCAACAAGCTTATGACCGGCATCAAAGATAAGCCTGAAGAGAATGCAATCGAGATGATGGCACTCCGCTCTATGTCCCGTGCCGTCTATTCCACCGACAATATCGGCCACTATGGTTTGGCATTTCAGTTCTATACCCATTTTACCTCTCCCATCAGGCGCTACCCCGATATGATGGTGCATCGTTTGCTGACCAAATATCTCGACGGAGCCAAATCTCAGGACAAAGCCTACTACGAAGAGAATTGTAAATATTGCTCCGAAAGGGAACAGTTGGCTACCGATGCCGAGCGTGCCAGCATCAAGCTCAAGCTAGTCGAATTTATGCAGGACAAGATCGGGCAGGAGTTTGAAGGTACTGTCTCAGGTCTCACCGAATGGGGAATGTATGTGGAAATCGAGCCCACCAAGATTGAGGGTATGGTCTCGTTGAGGGAGTTTACCAAGGACTACCTGGTCTTTGATGAGGAAAAATACTTTATTGTCGCCAAGGCCTCCGGCCGCAAATTCACCCTCGGAGACAAAGTCAAGGTACGCGTCCTCCGCGCCAACATGGAGCAGAAGCTTATAGATTATGAGTTGATTTGGGAAGAAGAATGAAAAGCACCTGAGGTCTCTGTTGTTTAAGCATTCTGTTCAGTTCCTTTTCTCTGCCGTCGCAAAGAGAGTTGAGCAGGGCGTGAAATTGGGGTCCGTGGTTTCTGTGAATCAAATGACACAGTTCGTGAACAATCACAAAGTCGGCAAGTTCCGGAGTGAGCCTCATAAGGTGGATGTTGAGGCTGACATTTCCCGATTTTGAGCAGCTGCCCCAGTTTGTGCGATTATTCCTCACCGTCACTTTACCCGGATTAAAGCCAAATTTGGTAGCAAGCAGCTCCACTCGCTGCGGAAGATATTTTTTGGCTTCAGAGCGAATTATCTTTAAAATAGCCTCTTCCGATATAATACCATCCGCCGAGGCTCTTTTGAGCCTCTCGTATGGAATCTCTCCGGTAATCAATTTAAGGGGTTGGTCGGGAGCGATCCGAACTGCCTCCTTTTGCTCTGTTTTAGAAGCGTAGCCGCTATCCACTCCTCTTTCTCCTCAACAAAAGCGATTGCCCTCGAATAGCTGACGAGCCATGGCGCCGTTACCGAAATCCCGTTCATCGGGTGCACAATCAACTTAACTCTTCTCGACAGCCGGCTTTTTCTTATAATAATCTCACCAAGCCTCGGATGGATATATGTTTTTGACATCATTTGGCAGCCCTACAAAGAATCCATAAATTCCCCAAACCGCAAAATTTTCTCACTACTTGTTTTGTTGAAAAGCAAGTGTTCAAAATCTTTTTGCTTTTTATTCAAATCAACTGTTTTGAGCAGCTTGGCTGTTGCTTGTTTGAACTCTTGCAAATTGTGTATTCCACAACGTTTTGAAAGAAAGTCATAATCCGGTTTTGACTGCGGAAGTAAAAACATCAAGTCGTAAAAATCACGTCCTTTGGCTCGAGTTAACATGGCAGCTATCTTCATGCTGCATAAAACACCATCAGAGGGAACGGGAAAAGGGAAAAAGAAGCCGCAACCTTTGATATTCGTCATAACGTGAGGGTATGAGATTCCCTGATCTTGGCTTTCAATTTTTATCAAAAAACGTTCTTCTTTATGACCGCTCAATCCCAAATCAAACAACAATTCGGGAAAATAAATATTCCTTCTAAATGCCGTCAGTTTCGGATTCTCTTTATCCCTGACCTCCACACGAAGGCCGGAACGTTCCAAAAACTGAATTACTCCGTTTGTCATTTCAACAAATTCCGCTTTTGAGAACTCCTTACAATCGAAATCCAAATCTTCGGAAAAACGATCTATTCCTTTGACCAAACGAAGGTTCGTTCCTCCGATAAAAGCCATCTTTCGGATGCTTGGAGTAGATGAAAGATAATCCAGAATCATCAATTGCAAATACTCTTTCAGCATATATTTATCAAATCCCGAATCTCCGCGGATTTGTGCCGGGAAAAAATTTCTTATTTGTTCAATCCGTATCATAAATCATAAGCCTTAAAAAGTAACCCTATTCGATTGTCAAGCGCCTTGCTTTGAAACTTTTCACAGTATTCCATCAGTAAATCCTTATTCAAATCTTCATGCATAAAATAATCATCCAAACGCAACTCCTCCATCTCCTGTTCCGTGTTATAGAAGGGATAAAGGTAGAGCAAATCCAGCAGCGCTTTCTCTGGTGTGGCAAACCGTATGGTACGGTTGTCAATCATTTGCTTTGAATCATATCCGAACATCAGGTTTTCCTTGACGTTTTTGTAGGAATATTCGCCGAAATCATTGGCGAAGAATGCTGTTTTCAGTGATGAGACACTGGTGATCTGCACCACCGCTTCCGGTATCATTCCGTAGAAGGATAATGCCGTGTGGAGACTAATATAAGAGGGACGGTAAATCCGGTTGGCAAAATAGAGAGGATAATCAGGCTTGCCCTTATATTCAGAAAATGCATAATATCCCTGCCTCAGCCGGATAAGGTAGCCTTTTTTCACCCAGCGCGTAAGATTATTCCGGTCAAAATCGGGTTGCCATGCATACACCTGATGGATATTGAAGCATGCCAAATCAAATAGCTGCGCTCTAAATTCCAGAAATGTCATTTTTCTTATTTTATTTCTATTATGCTGCAAATATAATGCATTTTAGAAATAAAACAAAAAAATCGCAACCCGGAACCCGCAACCCGCTCTAGAAAAGCCCGAACAGGCGGGCGTCGAGGCGGTTGGTAATGGAAGCAAAGTCCTCCGGCCTGTTTTCAAAATCGAGATTGTCGGCATCGATGATGAGTACTTCACCCGGATATTCCGATATCCATTTTTCGTAGCGCTCATTCAGGCCGCCAAGATACTCCAGGCTCATGCTCTGCTCGTAGTCACGTCCGCGTTTCTGGATCCGGCTCACCAGATGAGGAATTGATGACCTAAGATAAATGAGCAGATCAGGCACCTTGATCATCTTCATCATTACCCCGAAAAGGTCCATGTATGCATCGAAATCCCGCTGAGAAAGATTGCCCATATCCTTATTGTTGGCCACGAAAACATAGACTCCTTCAAATATGGTCCTGTCCTGGATGATGACCTTGTCGCTATTGGCAATATCCATCAGATCCTTAATTCTTTGAGTAAGAAAATAGACTTCGAGATTGAATGACCAGCGCGGAATATCCTTGTAATAATCTTCGAGATAGGGATTGTAGGTGACAGCTTCATATTTGGGCGTCCAGCCATAATGCTGCGCCAACATCCGGGTAAGAGTGGTCTTACCGCTTCCAATATTTCCCGCTATACCTATATGCATTGCTCCTGATTTTGAGACTACAAGATAGCACTATTTTTTGAATAATCCGTATAGAGAACTGCCGGAACCCGACATTGAGGCATATACCGCACCTCTGGCATATAGAGCCTCTTTTTCCGCCGCAAGTCTTGGATATCTGAGGAAAAGCGATTCCTCGAAATCATTTTTTAAAAATCCCTTCCACTCTTCCACGGGCTTTTTGATGATCTCCGAAATCGGCACCGCAGGTCTGCGCGGAGTTACTCCGGAATAGGCCTCTTTTGTGGAGATGAATATATCGGGAGTCACCAGTTCGATACGGTAATCATCGAGAGCAAGTTCCACTGGGGAAAGCATCTCGCCACGACCGGTCGCATACATCGGACGATTGTATATAAAGAAAGGACAATCACTGCCGAGTGAAGCGGCATGACCGGCCAGCACTTCGTCACTCAGACCCAGCGAGTACATCCTGTTAAGCAATATCAGCGTACCCGCAGCATCGGAAGAGCCGCCGCCAAGACCGGCACCTACCGGGATTTTTTTGTATAGGCGGATCGATACGGGCGGTATGTCGTATATCTTCTCCATCAGGCGGAAGGCCTTGACGCAGAGGTTATCCATCGGATCACCCTCAAGAGGAATCCCGTATAGGTGAATGGAGAATTTTTCGGCGTATAGCACCTCAAGAATGTCGTAGCACTCCGTATGCGGCACAAAAAGCGTCTCGATATTGTGAAAACCGTCGGGACGCTTCTCTATGATATCGAGACCCAGATTGATTTTCGCATTCGGAAAAAATATCATCCTGTCTCTCTATAAAAATTTTTCTACTAACTGCACTTGGAATAGCCGCATTCGAGACAGACCAGACAGCCCTCCTGATAGACAAGGTTTTTGCTGGTACAATTGCTGCACTTTTGGCCTGTTTCGTCACGGGTACCGTCCGGAATATAGCGCTTGAGTGCCCTCTCCACTCCATTTTTCCAGGTGTTGATGGATTCAGTGTCCAGTTCGAGTCCCTGGACGAGGTTGAGGATGTCCACTATGGGCATACCATTACGTATAACACCTGAAATTAGCTTGGCGTAGTTCCAGAACTCCTTATTGAACATGTGGGAGATACCGCCGAGTACGCTCGGATAGCCGAGAGCGTCTACATAATGAAAATCATATCTCGATTTGCCGCTCTTGAGATCCTTCTCCTTGACAATCCATCCCTTTTCGATAGACCTCGGGATTACGCGGGTATCTTCGTCCACAATACCTGTGAATATCTCATAGGGCTGTCCGTTGAGCTTACCTACAAAGGCAATCCACTTCTCCGATTTGTTGCGGAAGCGGATGATGTCGGCCTCCAGAGTCTGAGGACGCTTTTTGGGTTTTAGCACGGGTGTATCCTTGCTGGTAGAGACAAGTACGCCGGAACGGCTGCCTTCACGATAGACGGTTATGCCCTTGCATCCCGAATTCCAGGCCGTCTTGTAAACCTCCGCAACGGTCTCCTCCGTAATATCTTCCGGAAGATTGACGGTAACGCTTATGGAGTGATCCACCCATTTTTGGATTTCACCCTGCATCTTTACCTTGGATACCCAGTCAATGTCATTGGCCGTAGCCTTGTAGTAAGGAGACTTTTTAAGGAGGTCTTCGAGCTCATCTTCGCACATTCCCAATACCTGATCCCTCTCGTAACCGTTTATCATGGCCCAGGTAAGGAACTTGTGATGGAATACGAAATACTCTTCAAAGCTGTCGCCCATGTCATCCGTATAGGAGACTTTGACATTCACATCGTTGGGATTGACCTTTTTTCTGCGGAGATAGAAGGGTCTGAACACCGGTTCTATACCGGAAGTGGTCTGTGTCATAAGACTGGTAGTGCCGGTGGGAGCGATGGTAAGCATGGAAATGTTGCGGCGACCCGATTTTACCATACGGGCATAAAGATCGGGGTCCTCGGTCTTGATGCGGATGATCATTGGGTTGTTGACCTCTTTCGATGCCTCGTATATGGGGAATGCCCCACGCTCCTCCGCCATGATTACAGAGGACCTATAGGCCTCTACGGCAAGTGTTTTCTGTACCTGAACGGCAAACTCTATGGCCTCCATGGTACCGTAGGTCAGTCCCAGAGCCGCGAGCATGTCGCCTTCCGCAGTAATGCCGAGGCCCGTCCTGCGTCCACCCAGCGATTTTTTGCTGATTTTATCCCAGAGCTCATACTCTGTCCTCTTGACATAATCATCCTCCGGGTCGGCTTTGATTTTGGCCATGATAAGGTCGATTTTTTCCATCTCGAGGTCAATTAGGTCATCCATCAGGCGCATCGCCTTTACGCAATGCTCCTTGAAAAGAGGGAAGTTGAATGAAGCCTTGGGTGTGAATGGATGATCCACATAAGAGTAGAGGTTGATGGCAATCAGGCGGCAGGAATCGTAGGGACATAGGGGAATCTCTCCACAGGGATTTGTGCTGACGGTCCTGTAGCCTTTATCTGCATAGCAATCGGCCACGGACTCCCTTAGGATGGTATCCCAAAACAGGACTCCGGGTTCCGCACTCTTCCAGGCATTGTGAATAATCTTTTTCCAGAGCGAAGAGGCATCAATTTCCTGAGTCACCTTCGGCTTCTTGCTATAAACGGGATACTGCTGGGTATAATTGCTGCCCGAGAGAGCAGCACGCATAAAATCATCATCTACCTTGACGGAGACATTGGCTCCGGTCACCTTGCCCTGCTCCATCTTCGCATCAATGAAATTCTCCGCATCGGGATGTTTGATGGAAATGGTGAGCATAAGCGCACCTCTGCGACCATCCTGCGCTACCTCACGGGTTGAGTTGGAATATCTCTCCATAAAAGGAACCACACCCGTCGAAGTCAGAGCGCTGTTGAGAACCGCACTACCCGTAGGTCTGATATGGGAAAGGTCGTGCCCCACGCCTCCTCTGCGCTTCATCAGCTGTACCTGCTCCTCGTCAATCATCATTATGCCGCCGTATGAATCTGCAGGACGCTCGTGACCTATCACAAAGCAATTGGAGAGCGAAGCCACCTGATGCTCATTACCGATGCCGGTCATGGGACCTCCCTGAGGAATGATATATTTGAAATCCTTGAGCAGCTCAAAAATCTCTGATGCCTTCATCGGATTAGGATACTTCTTCTCTATTCTGGCAAACTCCGCAGCCAACCGCTTGTGCATATCGGCGGGAGATTTCTCGTAAATATTACCAAAAGAATCCTTCAGGGCATATTTATTTACCCATACATTGGCGGCCAGTTCGTCGCCCTTGAAATAAATCTTACTCGCAGCAATAGCTTCATCAAAAGAGTACTTCATGATTGACATTTGTAGTTGTTACGCTAGGTGAAAGGGGATAAATCCCCTCAAGTGTTATTACGGGGCCAATAACACCGGTTTACATCTGTAAATTCAGGTACGCAAGTTACAGCAAAATGCATAGGCCTTTCCAGTAATATCAACATAGTTATCAACAAAGTTATCAACAATTTTAACAAAGTCCTATATTTCTTGCCATTACATTACTGTTACATTTTTTTGTACTTTTGTAAAAATTTCTACATCCAATGGGAACAACAAGAACTGAAATCTCAACCATCGGCAGAGAAAACCTCATAAACCGTCTTTTTGAGAATACCGGATACACCAATGAACGCACCATAAAACTCTCTGAAAAAGGGGAGTGCTGCACTTCTCATAAAATCCTACTGGAAGGGGTCAATTTTGACCTGGTCTATACCCCTCTCAAACATCTCGGATATAAAGCCGCACTCTGCGCCATGGGAGAAATCTATGCGCTGCTTCGCCAACCGGCCTCACTCTCGCTCAATCTCGGACTCTCGAGCCGATTTTCCGTAGAAGATGTTACCGATCTCTGGTCGGGCTTTGTGGCAGCAGCCAAGGAACATGCGATAAAACATCTCTCTCTGGAGCTCAACCCTTCACTCACGGGACTCTGCATCAGCATCTCCTCCTCCGGAGTCCAGAAAAAAGGCATCATAGCAAAAGTTCCCGCACCCAAAAATATGGACCTTATCTGCCTTACGGGCAATGTTGGGGCTGCCTATATGGGACTTCACGTACTCCAAAGGGAGAAAGTCTCCTTTATTGAAGAGAGTTCGCAGCAACCCGATCTCTCAAAATACAAACATCTGCTGGCTGCCTACCTAAGCCCTGAAATCAATCCCTCCGTGGTAAGCAGATTTCTGAAAGAGGAGATCTACCCTTCGGCAGGATATTTCCTGACCAGAGGTCTGGGTGCCGGAGTATTGGATCTGGTGAAAGATAGCGGCTTCGGAGCTAAAATTTACCTCGACAGGATACCCGTATCCTCGCAGAGTCTCGAAATGGCTCAGGAAATAGAGATGGATATGGTGACGGCCATAATCAACGGAGGAGAGGACTACAAATTCATCTTCACCGTGCCTATCGAAAAGCACGATGTGATCAGAAAAGAGTTTCAGGATTATGATGTCATAGGACACCTTGCCCGCCCCGAAGTGGGAGCGGTACTGGTCACTCCGGAGGGAGCTGAACTCACCATCCGTGCGCAAGGCTATGAAGCCTCAGAGGGCTAACAACAGTTGTTGGTACAGTTCTTACAATGTGAGAATTCACCGCGAAGCCTTCTTTCCACCAAAATGAGCATCCTTTCGCGAAGTTGAGTGTTGGAAATTTTCTCCAGCACTTCATGTGCAAATGCCTTCTGTTGAAGGATGCGCGCTTCTGCCGCAGGGATTCCTCGGGTACGCATATAGAAGAGTTCGTCTTCATTCAGGCGCCCCATGGTGGCCCCATGGCTGCATTTTACATCATCTGCATAGATTTCCAACTGAGGTTTGGTGTGTGCCTTTGCCTTATCGGAAATAAGCAGGTTGTGGTTGGCCTGGTAGGCCTCCGTCTTCTGTGCATCCGGCGCTACTTTGATAAGACCATAGAAGCGGGCTACTCCTTCGTCGTCGAGGATTCCCTTGAAGAGTTGGCTGCTGGTACAGTAGGGGACCAGGTGGTTGAGATGGATATTGTTGTCCATCAGCTGCCTGGAATCGGTGAGGTAGAGTCCTGCAAGGTCGCATTGCGCATGACTTCCATTGAGATTGACAACTATCTCGTTGCGTATGATTCCGCCGTGCAGCGAGAGAAAGACCATATTGAGAGAGGCTCCCTCAGCCAGATTTGCCTCGTATAAGGTGTTGTGTTCCGCATTGTTGTGTTCATTCTGCATAATGCAAAACTCAGCTGATGCATCTTTTTCCACCGTTATGGTAACCTTTTCAGTAGTCACGAATCTGTCCGGTGAGAAGGTGTGAGAGCATTGGATTATTCTACCCACGGAGCCTTTTCCGAAATGGAAGTCCTGCTGCGTGGAGAGCTCTTCTTTATAGGACTTGTGGCGCACGGAGATGATCTGAAGTATCTCTTCCATCGCTTCTCCCTCTTCAAGCCTGAGTGAGAATGGGCTCCTGCCGCCCTGTACCCTTCCATTGACAATAAAGAGTTGCCGTGTCCCTTGCAGAGGCACCTTACATTTAAATTCGCTGGTAAGATTGGGTGCGTATATATAGTTCTGTTTCATTGTCAATTGATCAGCCAGTCGTAACCTCGTTGTTCGATTTCCCGTGCAAGTTCACGGCCTGCACTTTTGATGATGCTCCCCTTGTAAATGACGTGGATGTAGTCGGGTACTATGTAGTCGAGAAGACGCTGGTAGTGTGTTATAACTATTGTCGCATTCTGAGGGGTTTTTAGCCTGTTGATGCCGCTTGCAACTATGCGAAGTGCATCCACGTCCAGTCCGGAGTCCGTTTCGTCCAGGATTGCAAGTTTCGGCTCGAGCATCGCCATGTGGAATATCTCGTTTCGTTTTTTCTCTCCTCCGGAAAATCCCACGTTGACTCCCCTTGAGGTGAAGCTGCTATCCATATCGACATAAGCCATTCTCTCCCGCATCAATTTGAGAAATTGCGCCGCACTAAGTTCGGGAAGTCCCTTCCGTTTGCGGTGCTCATTTATGGCAGTTTTTATAAAATTGACGTTTGTCACTCCGGGGATCTCTATCGGATACTGGAATCCCAGGAAAACGCCTGCCCAGGAGCGCTCTTCCGGAGAGAGTTTGAGCAAATCCTCACCCTCGAAAAGGACTTCCCCCTCGGTCACTTTGAAATTCTCATTACCCGCAAGTACTGCGGAAAGAGTGCTTTTGCCGGAGCCGTTTGGACCCATAATGGCGTGTACCTCTCCCGGCCTTACCTCCAGATTGACGCCTGTGAGGATTTCACGGTCATCTATGGAGACTTTTAGTCCGCTTATTTTAAGCATAATGTTGTCGTTGTTCATTTATTATCGTTTTTTTCTTTTTTGTACAATTTAAACCAAGTATAGAGGGAGGCCAAACCATTGATGAGGTATAGCCCACTCACAATAGGCATGAATATGTGGCCTACCGAGATGTGAAGTATTATCTGAGTGATGTTGACAAAAAGCCAGACAACCCAGCAATCCCATTTCTTTTGAGCGGAAAGAAATTGTGCCACAAGTATCAATACCGTCACAAATGCATCCAGATAGGGTATTGGGTCGGAAGGGAACACTCCCACGAACCATCTTGTACCAAGCTGTCTCAGCACCCATCCCCATACTATTGCCAGAAGGAAGACCAATGCTATGGTGATTGTCCTCTGGCGCCAGGTGAGCATGGTCACCTTAAGGGATTTGGGGTCTGAAGAACTCTCCTCCCCTTTTTTAGGATGGGTCCACCTATAGTGGCCCAGAATATTTATACCCAAAGATATGGGCTGAAGTATGAGGCTGGCGTAGAGATTTTTATTCCAAAACATCAGAAAGAGAAGTGCCGTATAGAAATAGCCCACCCAGAAGTTGTACTTGCTGTTGCGACCGGCCAGAAAGACACAAGTCAACCCGAATATCGCGGTGACAAGGTCGATAAGCAGCACCGGAAGATCACCGGCAATGGTAAATAGCGGATAGTTTATTATCTCTTTAATCATCCTACACTTCCTTCAAGTGATATTTGCAATAGTTTTTGCGCCTCGACTGCAAACTCCATGGGGAGTTGATTCAGCACCTCTCTCGCATAACCGTTTACGATAAGTCCTACCGCATCCTCCTCCGGGATGCCTCTCTGACGACAATAGAAGAGCTGATCTTCACTTATCCGGGAGGTGGTAGCCTCGTGCTCCACTACCGAGCTTAGATTATCACACTGTATCACAGGGAAGGTGTGAGCACCGCATTTGTCTCCCAACAAAAGGGAGTCGCACTGGGAGTGATTACGCGATCCGGAAGCACCGGGGGCCACTTTTACAAGCCCACGGTAACTATTCTGGCTATAACCTGCCGAGATACCCTTACTTACGATGCGACTGACGGTATTTTTACCCAAATGGATCATTTTGGTACCTGTGTCTGCCTGTTGGCGGTTGTTCGTCACCGCTACGGAATAGAATTCCGAGCTGGAATTGTCTCCCCTAAGTATGGTACTGGGATATTTCCAGGTAATGGAGGATCCCGTTTCCACCTGTGTCCAGGACAAACGGCTGCCCGAACCCTTACAGAGGCCTCTCTTTGTCACAAAATTGTAGATACCTCCCTTGCCCTCCTTATCTCCCGGATACCAATTCTGAACGGTGGAATATTTTACCTCCGCATCGCGCTCCACTATGATCTCTACCACTGCCGCGTGCAGCTGATTCTCATCGCGGATCGGTGCCGTACAGCCCTCCAGATAGCTCACATAGGAGCCTTCATCAGCAATGATCAGAGTCCTCTCAAACTGTCCGGTGCCTTTCGCATTTATGCGGAAATAACTCGAAAGTTCCATCGGACACCTGACCCCTTTGGGGATATAGCAGAAGGAGCCGTCACTGAAAACTGCGGAGTTTAGAGCGGCAAAATAGTTATCACCTATCGGGACAACCGAAGCCAGATATTTACGCACCAGATCGGGGTAATCCCTGACCGCTTCCGAAAAGGAGCAAAATATGATTCCTTTCTCCGCAAGAGTCTCCCTGAAGGTGGTCTTGACTGAGACGGAGTCGAATACGGCATCCACCGCCACTCCGCCCAGCACATTGCGCTCATGTAGCGGGATCCCCAGCTTGTCAAAAGTAGCTGCCAGCTCAGGATCAATCTCTCCGGAGCTATTCGTAATCTTCGGAGCAGCATAATATATGATATCCTGGAAATCAATTTCGGGAATCTCAAGATGGGCCCAGGTGGGCATGCTCTTCTGCTGCCATTTGGCAAAAGCCTTGAGGCGAAAATCCAGCATCCACTCAGGTTCTTCCTTTTTGGCGGAGATAATGCGGATTATATCCTCGTTCAATCCTTTGGGAATAAATTCCTGTTCCAGGTCGGTTTCGAAGCCATGCCGGTACTCTCCACCGGCAATTTCTTCTATGACTTTTCTCTCGTTATCCATTATTTTTAAAATATTTCAACTTTTTTGCAAAAATGATGCAACGTTTTTACCCTTTATTGCATCTATCATCTATATAGTAGGTTTAGGTTTTAGTACACAAGGAAAGGGGTTTGATTCCGGCAGAGGGTCAGCCCTTTTTTTTTTACATATACCTATCAGTTGGCTGCTCGTGAAACCACCGCAGCCAGATAACCTATCAATCCCACACCACTCGCAATAACCAAAATATCACTCCAGCGTATCACTACCGGGTAATATTCAACTATAAAATTGCCGGGCATCCTGACCAATCCGACTCTCTGCTGCAATAGACAGACCAAAAGCCCCAGAGCTATGCCGGCTGCAATGCCGAGTAGCGAAATCATCCATTCCTCCTTGACAAAAATCTTTTTTATAAGCCTCTCATCGGCTCCCATCGACTTCAATATCTCTATATCGTCGCGCTTCTCTATAATCAGCATCGAAAGCGAGCCGAAGATATTGCACGAAATTATAATCATAACAAAGAGCAGTATGGCGTAGATGGCAATTTTCTCATAAGAGAGAAGTTTATAGAGAGACTCATTTTGCTGTTGCCGGTTTTTAACCGTAAAAGAGTCACCCAATGCTGCACTTACCCTCTTCTGAAAATCCGCAGTTATCACTCCATTCGGCGAAAGAGCGCTGGAATCGACATATATCTCAACCGAAGTAACCTCTTTGTCATAATCCAGCAGGGAGCGGAGGCTCTCAACCGGCATAAACATGTACTTCTTGTCAAAATTTTGGTCAAGAGAGATGATGCCGCCAGGATAGAGACGCTGGCTGCGAAGCGAGGCAAAAGGGTTGACCGGCGAAACATCCGCAGTCCTGGAAGGAAAATAGACCTCCAAGGGTGATACAAATGCTATCTTCAATCCCAGTTCCTGCGCGAGCGTATGGCCTAAGACCACCTGCTTAAGATCACCGAACTCCAGTTCAAAACTGCCCTCAACCACATAATCCTTCAATCCCGTGGCACTTATATAGACCGAATCCACTCCTCTCGCCGTAGCAACGATGTGACTGTCGCCATATCTGACAAAGAGATTTTCCTCCAACACCTCACAAAAAGAAAGAACCGAAGCATCGCTCCTTATCTTTTCGAATCCTTCACTCTCAGTTGTAAAGACCTTTCCCTCTGCGGGGGTTATAAGAAGATCGGGGGTATAACTGTTGTAGAGTGTGCGTATAATGGAGTCAAAACCATTGTATATCGACATTATCACCACCAGGGCGGCACAACCTATGGCAATTCCCGCCGCAGAGATGCCTGATATGATATTAATCACATTGTGAGACTTCTTTGCGAAGAGATAGCGCCCGGCAATAAAAGTCGATAGGTTCATTACTCCTTATTGAGCAGCTCGTCTATATGCTCGACATAGTCGAGCGAATCATCTATGAAGAATGTAAGCTCAGGCACAATCCTCAACTGTTTTGCCACAAGATTGCCCAATTCTCCCCGCAGACTCCTGTTCTGAAGGCTTAGGGTATCCATTACCTTTTGACTCTTATCTGAAGGGAAAATGCTCACATAAACTCTCGCAAGCGAGAGGTCGGGACTCATCTTTACTCCACTTACCGTTACCATGGCCCCGTCAAAGGCAGCCATACCTCTACCCCTTATTATTTCAGCAAGATCCCGCTGGATCTGCCTTGCTACCATTCGCTGTCTTTTGCTTTCGTTTTCCATAACCTTATATTTTTATTGTTCAAATTTCAATATGAAGTAGTTCTTCTTGCCTTTTTGTACCAAAATATACTTGTCGTCTAGCAGGTGTTCCTTTGACAGCAAGAAGTCTGTCTCCGTCACCTTTTCCTTATTGATGGAGAGACCGCCGCCCTGTATCATCTTGCGACATTCCCCCTTGGAGGGAAATACGGAGGTGGTCACCGCCAACATCTCGATGATGTCGGAAGGGAGTTGCTCCTTACGGAGTTCAAACCGGGGTACGCCCTCAAATACCGAGAGGAATGTCTGCTCATCGAGCGCCTTTAAGGCCTCCGAAGTGGCGTTGCCGAAAAGAATGGACGAGGCATTAAGCGCATTGACGTATTCCTGCTCTCCATGCACCATCACGGTAATCTCCTTTGCGAGCAGCTTCTGAAGATTTCTTTGATGAGGAGCCTGTAGATGTTCGGCTACTGCCGCCTCAACCTCTTCACGGGTGAGCATCGTAAAAATCCTTATATATTTCTGCGCATCCTCATCGCTCACGTTGAGCCAGAACTGATAGAAGGTATAAGGAGAGGTGTATCTTGCATCGAGCCAGATATTGCCCTGTTCGGTTTTTCCAAATTTGCCCCCGTCAGCCCTTGTTATCAGTGGGCAGGTCATCGCAAAGGCTTCGCCGGAAAGTTTGCGGCGGATGAGTTCCGTACCGGTGGTAATATTGCCCCACTGGTCGCTGCCGCCCATCTGGAGTTTGCACCCTTCATGCTCATAAAGCCATAAAAAGTCGTAACCCTGTACCAGCTGATAGGTAAATTCGGTAAAGGACATACCCTCGCGCTCATCACCGGAGATACGCTTTCTGACCGAATCCTTACTCATCATATAATTGACGGTGATATGCTTTCCGATATCGCGTATAAAATCCAGAAAAGTAAAATCCTTCATCCAGTCGTAGTTGTTGACCAGTTTGGCCGCATTGGGGGCTTCACTGTCAAAATCGAGGAATTTGGAGAGCTGTCTCTTAATGGCCGCCTCGTTGTGCCTGAGAGTCGCCTCATCTATGAGATTGCGCTCGGATGACTTCATCGAGGGGTCGCCTATCATACCTGTGGCACCACCTACCAGAGCTATCGGCCTATGACCGCAATTCTGAAAATGTTTGAGCATCATAATGCTCACTAGGTGGCCGATATGGAGTGAATCCGCAGTGGGATCAATGCCCACATAGGCCGATGTAGGCTCTTTCATCAACTGTTCTTCCGTGCCCGGCATCATGTCATGGATCATCCCCCTCCACTCCAACTCCTTGACGAAGTTCTTTGATATCTTTACCATATTCTTATCTATGTTTCTATTGTCGATTTAACCTACAAAGGTAGTTATTTTATAGAGATTAAAAAACCGCTGATGCCATAAATGCAACAGCGGTCATATCCATTTCGAAAGGTGCGGGAGAGGGACTATCCCACTACCCAAACCATCACGTGATTTTCAAAAACCATATATTCCAGATCAAACTCCATTTCAACGCCATCCTTGTGCGTAAAAGTAGCCTCCAGCTCTCCTTCGTCATCCGGACTGAACCTTTCCAGCTCTATCTGCTCGGCGAAATCGACTCCATGGAGAGACATTCTCTTGTAGATAGCCTCCTTTGCACACCAATAGATGGCCAGATGGAGGTTTTTATTTCTTTCGGAGAGATCCTCAACCTCATCCTCGGAGAGGGCTTTCTTCTCTACGGCAGAGAAATCACGGTCGAGAGACTCGATGTCTATGCCCAATGTCTCGTCAGGGTGGATGATAATGGCCACGAAACGGTTGGTATGCGCAATGCTTATCTCAGTTGCCATATTCTGAAGATAAGGGCGGCCGTTGTCATGGTGACCAAGATATACCTTATCCTCGAATATCTCGTTGAGAAGGGCCCTTACTGCAAGCTTCTCCCTCCTGCGGGCTTCGCTCTTGATAAAACTCAGGTCTTCGAGCTCATCTTTTGGTATCGGGGCTGATAGAGCCATCAATTGCTCTTCACTCTCGGTAACCTCCCAGACGAAGATTTGTGCATCATTGTCAAGTTCTTTTTTAAGAAAAAGTGCCATAGTTATGATAAAGGATAAGGCATCCGCCACCTGTTAGAGCGGGGATAAGTGAATTAAAGTGATTAGGATTGCACTGTGCGTGGAAGAAGGCCCGGAAGAGCTTTCATCCGTATATGGAAATTGACAACTCGGAGGTTCCAAGACAGCGCTTTTAATTGGTTAATAAGTTGAGATACCAGGATTCGAACCTAGACAGACAGAACCAAAACCTGTAGTGCTACCATTACACCATATCTCAGTAAACTGCAAAGGTAAGAATTATTTAATTTAATCAAAACTATTCCATCTTACTATCTCTAATCTCTCATTTTAACCCTTGCCTTTCTCATGGACTTGCGGCTCTTTTCGGCTGCAAAGCCCATCACGTGGCTCTCAACGGAGGCTTCCAGCGTGCTGCTGAGCTTGGACTGATCCTGAGCTGCTACCGCCTCAATAAAGTCACGCACCAGCGCAAAATCGCCTCCACCGTGGCCTGAACCCTTATATTCCTCCAATTCTTCCACCTCTCTCGACCAAACTTTGGTCTTCTTTGTCCTAAAATCCCAGGCCACGAACTTGCTCATATCTCCCTCAACGAAACCCTTGGTGCCCATAACACGTGTACGGCGACCACCCCAAGGCGTAAATGCATCCATTGTAAATGAAGCTGTCCTGCCATCTTCAAATAACAAAGTTGTTACATAGTGGTCAGGTTGATCATTGTCACACTGGTAAACACATCTACCATATTCCGTAGTGCGAAGTTTTTCCAAGATTTCCTCATCATCTTTTCTATCCTTGAGGTCAAATACTCCGAGGTGCACTTTTCGTCTCACATAGATATCAATTGCCGAATAGGGACATGTCTCTTCATGTGGACAGCCATCGGTACACCTGAATGGCGCACCCTCCGGCTTGTTTTCCGCTTTGAAGAGGTGCAGCGACCCTTCGGCCGCAATGACCTTGCAGGGCTTGTCCATCAGCCAACGCAAAATGTCAAGGTCGTGACAAGATTTGGCAAGAATAATAGGTGTCGTCTCCTTTTCGATTCTCCACTTTCCACGAACATACGAATGTGCCATGTGGGCGGATTCTATCGGCTCCATGTGCTGAATGCTCACAACATCTCCTATAGCTCCGGACTTGAGATATTCCCTTAGGGCAATAAAATAGGGCGCATATCTCAACACATGACATACTGCCACGATCCTATTATACTTTTCCGTCTGTCGCAATATATCCCTGCACTCTTTCTCGGTTGGAGATATGGGTTTTTCCAAAAGCACATCATAGCCAAGCTCCAAAGCCTTCATACATGGCTCATAGTGTAGGTCATCCGGAGTGGCAATTACCACGACATCTGCAAGCTTTGGTTGCTCCAACAGCTCTTTAAAGCCTACGAATGCGTTTTCCTTTGGAATACCATGTTTGTTGATCATGGCATCCCTGCGGCCCTCTATCGGCTCCGCTACGCCCACGATCTTGAAGTTTTCCGGATATCTTTCCGCATAAGCCGCATAGATTCTCCCCCGATTACCCGCTCCAACTATTATTCCCGTAATCTGCTTGCCTCCGGTATCGGGTCTCAAACTTCGTAATGGAAAATGAATCAGATCATCCGGCGAAAGCATTGCAAGCTCTTTCGCAGACTTGGCGGCCATCTCTCTCGCCATAGCAAAGGGGTCTGTAATAGCTAAACCTGCCGTTACCAGACCTATACTCTTAAGGAAATCTCTTCTAATCATAATCTAAAGTTTGGTGTTATCTGTTTTTGAAATTCCGTTAGCCGCAATTTACACAATTTAGTCCTATCTTCAACAATAAATTTGCTATTTATTGCAAGGATTGGGTTTATGACACCCACCTTCAGGCTCGTGAGAGTACCAATACCCTTTGCCGTGATCTTTAGCTAATACATATTTATTTTGTTCATAATCGAACGAGTATGAGTATCTAATGTCATACGAAAGGAATCGTATTTTATCAAAATAAGCAGGTCTGACCTCACAAATATTGTTCGCCGCACACTTCAAGGTTATCAATGCCGTACAACTGCTTACGTCTAAAGAGGTAAGTTTGTTACTTTGGCAATCTAGAGTTTGTAATGACGTACATCCGGCTACATTTAACGATGCAAGTTGGTTATCGTTGCACAAAAGAGCTTCTAATGCCTTATATCCACTCATATTTAATGAGGTGAGCTTGTTATTATAACAATATAAAATTTGTAATGCCGTACATCCTTTTACATTTAAGGAAGTGAGCTGGTTATTGTAGCAGGACAGGTTATGCAATGCTGTAAATCCGCTTACGTCTAACGAGGTGAGCTTGTTGTTGTGGCATGATAATTCTTTTAATGCTGTAAACCCGCTTACGTCTAAAGAGGTAAGCTGATTCTTGTGGCAGGATAAACTTTGCAATGCCGTACACCCACTTATGTTTAATGAGCTGATTTGGTTTCCGTAGCAGGATAAATTTTGTAATGCGGTACATCCACTTACGTTTAATGATGTGAGTTTGTTCTCGTCATAGTAGCGTAATTCTGTCAATGCGGTACACCCGCTTGCATCCAGTGAGGTAAGCGGGTTATTGTCACACCTTAAAGTTTCCAACGCCGTGCATCCACTTATATTTAACGAGGTAAGTTGATTATCTTGGCACCATAAAGTTGTCAAAGTTGCACAATTGTTCGCGTCTAACGTGGTGAACTGATTATTACTGCAATCCAAATAAACTACTGTACCGTAAATCCGGATGGTTTGCGCACCTAATCTATAAGTTTTTTGGCTAACTGACGCTTCTTCTCCCGCATCTTTTTTGCCATTGTTGTTTAGGTCTATCCAAGCATTAGAGAGGTCGGATGTAATTATACTTAATTCTATGGTCTCTCCTATACCCTTGGTGGTAGTAAGCAAAATCCCTTGTGATGGTTGCGATTTCACCACCAATCCATAATAATCAAATTCTTCAATGCTTCCATCCCCCCAAACATTTTTAAGTGCAAATTCCAAACGAAGGTCTTTATCGCCGGGTACTTTGAAAAAATCGGACAATGTATGGTCAAACTGCTTGCCCGACACATCTTTAAAATCGGCACCCTTTACCGTGTAAAAACTTTTGGCAGGAGGAGTAAATTCTGCAACATAATGTTTAAACGCACCTCCGCCAAGGTCCATATCAAGTAGCATGGATATCGGTTTTTCATCGGCGTTATAAACTCTCATTGCCACCTTTAACTGTGTTGGCGAGTAAATAGTGTCGTTATCTGCGTTTTTATCATCATATCCAAATTTCCCCCAACTAATTCCCGTGGATTCTTTGTAATCATATTTCGGATATACGTTTCGCGATTTTCCATAGGCTTTCATAACGAATGTCAAGTCAGTGCCCGTGGGACACATTTGGTCTTTGGTATCTGCCGCCGGTATTGCTATGGTTTGCAGTACAGGGTTATCCAGCATGGGTTTATCCGCATAAATAATATAAATGGCATCGCCCCGGAACCAAGCCTCATTAAAATTCACTTTCTTCAAGTAGTCGTCCCACACTATCCATTTGTACATATCACCGCTTACTCCTTGAGGATCGTGGACGAGGAATGAAGTGGCGCCCGCGTTTGCTCCTTTTTTATATCCTATGACAAACAAGACATGTGTCCCGTAGTTTAAAATTACCGGATGTCTTTTTTTAAGAAGTTTTACCATTTCGATTGCAGCGCTTTTTGTCCTGCGGAAGGAGGAAGAGGAGATTTTAACATTCCCGCCAATCATTTCTTTTATGGCATCGGTAATGCTTCCCGTATCGTCACTCCAAAAGGTAATGAAATTGGTATTCCATCCCTGATCAAGCGTAGTGTGTCCAATATCTTTTACAAACTTGAACAGGCTATTGTCTTGTTTGGGATCCAAATCCCGGTAAGAACGTATAAACATCATGGCGCAGGCTGCCCAACAGGTTTCACTAACCTGCTCCAGGTAGGGTGCTTTCATGGTAATACTTTCTGTCTCGAAATTATAATCGGGGGTAATGGTAACGGCGAGATGACTGTACCTGCCACTTTCAGATTTCGTGGCACTAAAAGGCGCATTGGCTTGAAAAGAGAGGGTTAATTTTCCTGTTTCCTTATCGTATGTAAAATCAACCTTCTTGTAAATTCGTCCATTTGTCGCTAAAGCACTTTGCCGGTCTGTCGTGAAAAGGCTGCAATCTATATCTTCCTCCGCATTAAGTCCTTTATCCACCACCGTTTCTACATCAACGGTGTAAGTAGATTTCGTTTTTGAGAAATCGAGGATGATATGTTTACCCAAATTGAACATTTCCATCTCTTTGGCTTCGGTAATGCTAATTTCTCCGGTAGAAGCACCTTTGTTCTTGGACGCCTTTATGGATACTTGAAGATTTGAAGGGAATTTTATTACCAAATCCTTTCCCTTGTAGGCTCCTGTTGCTGTTTCTCCCGTCACTACAATGGGTTCGCTGCTGGTATTTCCACCGATTCGCTCCGCTATACCATCGGCCTCATAGTAGATTTGCCCCATTCCAAAGTACTCCTCGTCTGTGATGAACAAGCCATTGTGCAAATCGTGAAGCTCTCCATCTTTGATGGTGCCGGAATAGATCACTACGGCATTTGCGCTGGTGTTGTCTTCAAAAAAAACTTTCGTTGAAGCATAAAGGGTGAAATCATCACCTTTGCCGCTGATTACCATCGGATAGGTGTTTGAATAACTTTCGGTTTCCAATTTCAATTTTGCGGTGAAGTTGTCATTGTCCTGATCGCTTATAGTCAACACCTCATCCTTGTACTTTGTCCCCGGAGGATCATCATCTTCAATATTCGACTTTTTCATAGTCTGATCGTCTGCCAGATATGTTCCCTCAACATCGGGAGGATTCGTGCCGTAATGAATCGGCATGCCCATGCCCTTGATGGTTTTCATCATTTCAGGGGAAATCACACTCTTTAACTGACGATTTAAAATAGCCTCTTTGGAGTCAACGACATCCCCGGGACAGGCGATAAGCAGCAGTAGTGATGCTGCCATCAAAAGGTAACTGAATTTTTTCATAGCTGACGTCTCTAATTTTCTAATACTAACAAAGTTAACCAAATTAAGGATATACCAATACTATTTTTAATAAAAATTTCCGGTATTTAGTAAATTCAAATTCCCTCTTACCGTGATGATAGCGGGAGGGAATTTGAGGTGTAATGTGTTTTTACTACTTCTCTAAATTGCTGGAGAGGTTGTAATTTCCTTTACTTTTATTACCGAATCGGTATTATCGGTATACACAGCATAAACTCTGTCCGCTGTATCGACTTTATTTACCGCAGCTACTTTCGTACTGCTCTTCACCGTTATGTCTGAATAAACCGTTTCAGTCGAGATTCCTCCTACTAAATACTTGGCAAATAATTTATTTGAACCGGCAAGGCCCGCAACTTCTCCCAAACGGGATAGAGTGTGAGGAGATAAAGTACCTGAAATACCGCTCTGATTAATGAAGGATGCGGCATTTCCACTAACTTGAATAATGGCTGTGCGATTTCCATTACTATCTTTATAAAGAGCAATAACATTGGTGCCGTCATACTCTAAATCATATAAAACATGATTATCAGTTGAAGAGGATGAAGCACCTCCGCCTGCTGTAGCAGTTTTTATAACTATGTTATAATTTTTATAGCTCCCACCCATCCACTGTTCGAGAATGTACTGATGTGCTATAATGTAATAATTTCCGGCTGCATCCACAGCGATACAAGAACCTTTATTATAATATTTAGAATCATAAGATGAGCCACCTAAAGACTCACGATATCCGTTGTATATGAGAGTTTTTTGGAATACGCCGGTAGTATTTTGCGCGTACATAATATCAGGAAAATCAGACCAGTTTCCCGCGTTTCCTCTCGTATCGGTATAGGTAACATGAACGTAGCCGCTACCGTCCACATCTATATCGGGTTTTGAGCAAGAGCCTGAGTAGTTCGTTTCAATATAAACTACATCACTCCAACTTGAACCATCATATTTGGTATAGGCAATTTTACCCCCCGTAGTGAACACTACATGCGTTTTATTAGTTCCATCTATTGCAATGCGCGCTTCCGTACCTGCTCCTAAAAGGGTTTCACCCGACCAGGTGTTTCCATCTTGTGTGCTGTTATAATATACATTTCCACTCCTGGAGTAAACCACTCCGATAAAATCGCTGCCGCCGTCGGCATGCATCACATCACCCGTAGGTGGGATCGGAGGGATGAAAGTACTATTGGTAAAATAGAGCTTGCTGCCGTCCCATAAAGCGTATAGATGATATGCGCTTCCTTCCTGCATGGCAGAACTTCGCGCCGGCTTGCTGTTTTCTGAAACATAGTTTGTCCCTCCGCTGGCCAAAGCATTCAATTTGATTTCCGGAGTATTCACGACCTTGGGCATCACCCATTGCGCCAATTGTACGGTACTTCCGGCAGGGATAGTAACAGTTCCCGCACCTGAAGGGGTTACCGTAACATCTTCAACCAGTTGTCCGATCAAATCGTAGTGAGGGGCAGTAGTGCCACCCGAGTAGGTGTAATACCAAGTTGTTCCCCCCTCATTTGCCAATGTAGGAGTAATAACAAAATCCGCTCCCGAACTATTCTTGAAATTAAGGCATTGCAATACTCCCAAATGATTGAAATTAATGGTAGATTGGCCTGACTGGGGGGTAATTGTAACCTCACCGGATACAGGCACATTGTTCAACTCGGACAACAAACTAAAGCCCACAGGAGAAACGTTTACATTTATCTTACCATTCGTTTGGTCTAAAACAAACGGCGCTCCGTGAAGGGCGTAAATTGTAAAAGGGTCTCCAATGTTAATCTCTCCCTGTCCTGTCGGAATATTGACGATAAAGGTAGCTTTCTTTCCGTCCTCAGAAATATTCTGCGAAGCCAAGGTTACGGGGGTTCCCTGCAAAAGCGTGATACCTTGCTCGAAGAAGAAATTAATTACATCATTCACTTTCCATTTAACGATAATATTCTTTGTCCCTATATCAGGTTCCAAGTTGAGACGGGTTTGTGGTGCTCCATTCGGTACGGATACCGTCATCACAAGTGTTTGTCCTTCCTTCTCCGGATTCGGTTGCTCGTTGTCAATCTCATTTTTGGTGCATCCTGTAATAATAAGAAGAGCCGATGCTATCCATAAAAAAATTATATTTCTCATATCTCTGTTCTTTATTAATGTGAAATTTGTTTAAAAATTTAGATGTGATCACATTTTTTACCAATCCTCACCATCAAAATCAAATATATTACCACTTCCATTAAGAATGTTTTGGGTCAGTTCAATTTCGACAACTTCAATGTCGGGCGCGGTGTATCGTTCCGCGTTAGCCAAGCCTGGTTGGCATTCGTTTGATTTAAGTTTTTCCATGTTCATATTGTTTATTGTTAAAAAAATATAAATCTGCGACCCTGCTATCCGGACTTTTCCGAATATTGGTAATTATGTTGTTTATATATTTTTAAGTTACTATTTCTACCAAAGCTAACCAGAATTAAGAATAACGGCATGCTATTTTTAACAACCGGCATGAGCTTCGTAACCAACGGTATGATTTACGTAACAACCGGCAGAACAAGTTACTATTTAGTGCTGTTTAAATGACAATTATTATTATTTTTGTGAACTGGCTACCTTTACTGTTAAAAATAGTAGTTAAAATGTCTGCCTTTTTTAAACGGGTGTGGCTTGTTTGCCTCTTTGGTCTCGCCTTTATTCCCATTAAGGTGAACGCACAGCATTTGCCTTTTATCAACTACAACACGCACAACGGTTTGCCGCAAATACAGGTACAGTGGTTATATCAAGACAGCAAAGGCTATATTTGGATAGGTACAAAAGGAGGGTTGGCAAAATTCAACGGTTCCACTTTTCAACAATTTCTTCATAACGAATATATATACGGTATGGGCGAGACCCTAAATGGGGACCTCTATTTTGTAACGCTCTATAATATCTATAAAC